>WBZS01000906.1_pt1 | contig 28374 bp, 14 predicted proteins | sample 5204201 | NCBI WGS metagenome assembly WBZS01 (sample SAMN12344357, study PRJNA552823) | activated sludge metagenome | biome: Activated sludge suspended growth; feature: Nitrification reactor; material: Wastewater; isolation source: activated sludge from nitrification reactor of wastewater... | reverse complement strand
TGTCAGCGAACCCGGTGGCGCCTTCTTTGCCTTTCGTCGAATCGGGGCGGAAAAAGATCTTTCCCGCCGGGACTGGTTCTCCCTTGAAGGTCACCTTGCCGGAGACGCGATGTCCGCCATCGCCGCAACAACCCGAGACAAGGGTCAAACACGTGGTGATAAAACAAAGGCAAGCGTACCGCAGGGATTGCCCCGGCATCTCTTTGACTCCTTCTAGCAAGTCGCCACCAGGGAACCTGGTGGCGAAAAAAAAACACGGCGTCTTCAAGGATTACAATTCACAACGATGCTGGCGAGCCAGACCCCAAGCGGGCCTAAGTCCTAGAATTCTATGCCTAGGGACCTTACTGAAGCCGACACGCCGACGAAGATGGCATTAGTTGGTAGAAACAACTTCGCCCGTACCGATCGTGCTCATTCCCTTGAGAATGTTCAGATCGACCGTTTCGCTGATATAACGAACCGTACCGTCGCCGATCGCGAAGTTACAGCCCCCCGTGTGGTTGCTCCCAAAGCTGATATCGTTGAAGTTATTACTTCCATTGTAGTACGTGGAATTAAGGGGAAATCGTACGTTTTTGCAGGCCCCCATGCCACCATTTTGCCCACGGATCCAGCTTCGGTAATCGTTCGTGGAACTCCCGGCTGGCGGCACCATCGATCGTTCACCAATGAGAAGGGTATTCGACGTGCCGTCGGTCACATCCGTGAGTCGGATCTGCCGTTTCGTCATCACGCTTCCCGTCGTGTCTTGGTAGTGCGACAGGATACCATGCGTGGAGTAAGCGCCATTCCCACCTGGACCACCTACGACGGCGGAAAAGGTAGTGCCACCAATCGTATAGTTAGCAGGACTCGCTGCGTCCGATGGCCCCATCACTCCATAATAATGGGTGGACCGATTCTTGGTCATGTTCGTGTTGGGGTCGAGGTATCGGTTTGGATCGGGCCCTGATGGGCAATAAATGATGGGAACAAGGTTTTCGCCAACGTTCGTCGCGTTTGCCGCGTCATTGTAGGCCTTGGTGAAATCATAAAGCTTATAAAGCGCGCCTTGTTCGATGTACGGTAGCGTGAACACGATCCAACTCGTGCCGACAATTGTGGCCGTGTTGCCTGGCGGATTCGGTTGGGGCAGCACGGCAGCCTGACCGCCTGGAGGAAACTTTTTGTAGACGTCGTGATAGTTGTGCAAACCCAGCGCCAACTGTTTCAAGTTGTTCTGGCACTGAAGCCTTGCCGCCGCTTCGCGCACCTTTTGCACGGCCGGCACCAGCAGTGCGATCAAGATGGCGATGATGGCAATGACCACCAACAGCTCGATCAAGGTAAACCCTGATCGTTTCGACTGCATCCACTTCGACATGAATCGTCTCCCTCGACCAAAAAATTAGGAAGTGAGAAAATAGTAAGAGGCTTCGCGATATGAATACGAAAACGCCTCGCCAGCATTATTGGACCAAAAATGTATGACATGTCAAGAAGAAGTCGAAATCGGAGCCAAACCTCGAACATTCAATTGAGGCGTAATGAACCCAACCCCTGAATTGATATAAGGTTTGGCAATGATTAGTTTTTCATGAGCAACGGATTCCTTTTTTCCCACCCTGGTGTTGTCGATCCCCATCACGCGCCGAGCGACGTGACGTAATCGAGGTACCCCTGTACTTTGAATTTCTTGGCGGTATTCGCGGACGACATGTAACGAATCTTTCCAAATACCTTTCGCTCCGGCGCCCACGGGCGATCGAATAGGCCAAAACACCATAGGATGTTCGTGTAACTATTGGGATCGCGTCCATCCAGGGCATACTTGTTATTCAGGTGAACCAAGATCCGATAAGCTTCCTCTGGCGTACGTGTCCATTCAAGGACTTTTTTACCCCAGAGCATACGCAGGTAATTTTGAATCGTTCCGGTGGCGATGAGTTCTTTTTGGGCGGCGTTCCAAAGAGGATCATGGCTGGCGCAGGCTTCCCACTCCTCCAAGGTATACTCAAATTCGCGTGTATCACTCGCGTGAGCTTTCAACGTCGCGTTCGCCCACGTCGGTAATGCCGACGCCAGCGAAGCCGTGTCGGCGCGTCGTGTTTGATGCCAATGAAATCCAAGATCTCGCCACGTAATGGCCTCATCCAAAAAGTTGTTCACATCGGCATTGGGCGAAAAGTACCCTTCCCGTTTTCCTCGGCAGGCGGGATTCAGTTCGCTGGTGGTCCACGCACCGTCGATTTCGAGAACCGCTTGAACGATCTCTTCGATGCTTACGTGGCCAAAGTGAAGGTAAGGGCTCAAACCGCTGGCGTGGCCGTTCTCGGGCGAAGTCGGTTCGCTCCGGTGCTCGGCGTATCCCTTCAGGCGATGCGAGAGGAATCCGCGTAATCGCTTTCGCCCGGCCGCGGTGCCACCTGGACACGCGGAAACGGGTTTGACGGAATCATCCAGGGGTAATTTCGTGACAAATGCGGAGATCTCGCCGACCTTCCATGTCGCGAATGGCGCGTCGACTTTTTTCCGTAGCGGTGCCGAGTCCGCGTCGAGTTTTCCCGAGCGATGTTTCCACGCCTCGGCAAACGCCTTATGAATTCGTGGTCGAAGGTGGGCGGCGGCGGAGACGGTGGGACCTAGACTCGCCATGGGCACGATGCCATTGCCATCCACGGCATGCACCGCGATGTCGACCTTCCGCGCAAGAGCCGCAGACTGATCTGGCACGATAAAACAAGGGTAATCATCGGTGACCACCGCGGCTGCATCATCGGAAACTTTTCGCAAAAGGCCCCGGCCTGGTGAATCGGGCGTTTCCACGAAGGGCCAATAGTTCCATCCCCGCTTCTCCGCGACGCGTGCGTTCTCCGCCATCCCTTCAAGAATGAATTGATGGAAACGGTGGTTCGCCCAGGGATAATCCAAACGCAATCCCTCGTAAATCACCAGCGGTTTTTTCAGTGAATTCGCGAGAGCGATCGCGTGGTTCAAGGCATGATTGAAATCGAGACGGCGATACATCTGCATCCAGTAAAGAACATATTTTCCCTCGTCGCGAATGGGGCGGTCGTTCAAGGCACGAATACGTTGTTGCAAGTACGCGTGGGAAGCGTCGGCCATGGCTTTTCTCCGGGCAAGCGAATGCCCTTATTGATAGCCGACGTATTCCTTTTTTCGCCAATTTATTCGATTCCTGTTCGAGAATTCGAGCATCTCGGCGAATCTCACGTATAAAAGAGAACGAACCTTCCTCGACACGTCGGCATCGAAACCATGAGCCTGATCGAGCTTCGAAATATCCGAAAGGTCTATCACCTGGGCGAGATTCAGGTGGAAGCGTTGAAGACGGTGTCGCTCGACATCGATCAAGGCGATTTCGTGGCGCTCGTGGGTCCCTCGGGATCGGGCAAATCGACGTTGATGAACACGCTAGGTTGCCTGGATCGCCCTTCGAGTGGTAGCTACCGGTTGGCCGGGCAAGAAATCGCGACGCTTTCAAGCGATGAACGCGCCATCGTGCGCAACCACCGCATCGGTTTCGTGTTTCAGAATTTCAATCTATTGTCACGCACGTCCGCGCTGGAGAACGTCGAACTTCCGTTGCTATACGCCAAGCGAATGTCGGCACGCGAACGACAAAGGCGCGCGACGGAGCTGCTGGGGCGAGTCGGCCTGGGCGACCGCTTGGACCATCACCCCAGCCAACTTTCCGGCGGGCAGCAGCAACGCGTCGCCATCGCCCGCGCCCTGGTGAATAGTCCCGCGATCCTCATGTGCGACGAGCCGACGGGAAATCTCGATACCAGAACGAGCAAGGAAGTGATTCAACTATTTCGCACGCTCAACGAAGAAAGTGGTATCACGATGATCCTGGTCACGCACGACCAAGCCGTGGCGAAAAACGCTCGGCGAATCATCGTACTGCGCGACGGCTTGGTGGTGGAGGATACGCGGAACTTCGACCAGGCGATGAAAAGCCTTCATGCGAGTGAACCCGCCGAAGATCAAGTTCCTGAAGTTTCGCCCACGCCGGGCTGAAGTTTTTCGGCTTTCGCTCCAATCAGCAAGCCAGGCCGCGTGAGCGTCTGAATTACGTCGATATTGCGGACGGCATCCTATCGAACTTTGGATTGGTAACGCCTGGCCGCTCGCACGACCCAGCTGGCCGTGGCAAGCGCAAGGTCCTTTTTTCAGGGTGTTTTCGGTGCATCTTTCTTTTGCGGTGGCCCCAGGCCAGAACCTGGAGGGATGAAGCCCTTGCTCGTTCCCGCGAGTTGGGCCGACACGGATTCCAGACGCTTCTCAAAAAAGATTGGCAAGCTCATTTGTTTTGGGCCGAAGATATTCGCCAGCGCCATACCTAAACCCGCTCCGTGTTCCTTACGATTCGCGGCGGCTTTCTTGGTTCGCGCCAGCGGTTCACGTGCCGCTTCTTCCACGTCTTTCAGAATCTCCAGCGCCTTGGCCTTGGTGAAGGAAGTCGCCATGAGTTCTTCTACGATGGTTCGATATCGCCGACTCCATGCGGGTGCGGAGAGGATCCGCTCCACGAGTTTGTTTTCCCCAGGATAGGGATGGGTGATGGAGAGATTCGCGAGTTGCTCCGGAGTACCGAACATGCCAAACCCCGCGAACGAGAGGTCCAGGTCCCATGGCATGAAACTCAGTTTTTTCGTCACCGGATGGAGGTACAGGACACAGTTGTGTCCGGTGACGAAAATGCTATCCAAATTGGCGATCAACGCGGTGACCGCCAAGAAGCGCAAAAACTCGTCCACCTCGAGGTATTGTTCGATCTCGTCTCGGAATTTTGCATCGTCCGCGAAGTGGAGCAATCGGAGGAAGCGAACGAGATGGCGTCCCTCTTCGGGCGTGGCGTCGCGCTTGGCACCGTAGTAGCGTGCATAGGAGGACCAATTTTCGCCCCGATAACTGAAAGGCCGATGCCAGGGAAGATCGGGCGGCCTTTCCGGTTTCATCAGCAAGCCCTTGTGGTGCGTAAGGTGATATCTCAAAAACGTCTTGTCGATATGTTCGACCATCGTGTACAGTCCGACGTACTCCTTTTCGTACTTACCCGGGACCGTCAACGTGACCTCCGCGAAGGCGGTTCGAGGTGCTGGAACCCCAGCGGCACGGTAGAGCGCATAGCCCAAGATTTCGCGAAACCTGGATGGGTCGGCAGCTTCGGAATTCAGGGTGATGGTTTTCAAACCGTGGAATGTCTGCGTTTCGAGATGGCGGTCAAGTTCGATCTTGAGGTTTCTTTGCAGTCTTCCGCCCGAAGTGACGTAGCTCCCGCCTCCTTTGTACCGCACCGCCACGTCGGGATAGGAAGCGCCATTCGTTTCGAGCGTTGCTTTGGCGAACGGAAAGATAAACCCGAAGCTACCGCCGACGTTGGCGTCGTTGCTCGCCGGTTCCGGCGTCTTTTTGCCGGGAACTGGAAATAAGGGTTGCGTTCGAACCTTCTGCATTTTTTCCCATTCCTCGCGTGAAAAGCGGAGGTGGAATTCATGCAGCTTCGCGAAGCCGAATAAATCGTCCGCCATCTGGCCTTTGGCGGCGACGGGTTGGCGTTCTTCCCCGTAGGCCAAGTTCGCGAAGAACGATTGCAGAAAAATCATCGCGACTAACGCGGAAAACCAGTAATCTCGGCGAAGCATGGTATCTCATGCGGACTTGGCCGCGATTGGGGAAAAAAATGCGGGACTCACGAGCGTCGTGTGAATTTACCACGAAATCGTGCGGAAGTTTCCTGAAAATCGGCTTTGTGAATAGAATACGCAGCATGCGTCGCGCTCTTCGCTTAATGCCCCGCGCCGAGAGCGGATAACGGACGTATTGGATACGAGCGGATCGGCGGCCTTCGGGTGGGCGATAGGTTCTCCTGAAACGCACCATCGCCCCGGTCCGTGAATTCAGCCTCGTACGATGCGGATCCCAACGACCCATCAAGGTTTGCTGGTCGTGAAGTGGATCAAATATCCAGGCGGCGGTGGGCAAGCAAAGACGCTCCACCCACCCTACGTTGATCTCCGCATGCAAGCCTTAGGTGAACCGTTCTAAAAGGCACGGTAGTTGCCCTCGATGAAGATCATGTCGGATCGGCTCATCCTTGTCACCTTTGCTGGGTCATGGCTTTTGTTGGCCATCCTGGGCGGTATCTCCATTCGCCTTTCACGCTCGTTTTTCTCCGGCGTGGAACAGATCGCCGAACTCAACGACGTTTCCAACCACCTGGACCTGTTAAGAGAATCCGTGCGCGATACCGAGATCGCCGGGGAAGGTTACGCACGCACGCGGCAGGAACTTTTCCTCAACCTTTTCCAAAACGCGACTCGGCGTGTCGAAACCGAAATCCGGGTCCTGCGAGGCGTGCAAGACACGAAATTCTGGGAGCCCACCAGGTTTCAAGTACTGATCGAAAAAATCCTCGATCGGCAGCGGCGATGGCATAAGCGTGTCGAAGCGGTGAAACAAGGCGGTTCTCCTGAAGACGCCAAAATCGAGCATCCGCTCGACACCCCGAGACTTCAACAGGCTCACGACGATGATCTGCGCTCGTTTCACTGGGAAGTTCAGTCTCAGCTGCGCAATCTCCGTGGTGCCGCCTATGCGGAAAGCGGATACCTCGGATGGACGAGTGTCGCGGTCGTCTTGGCGGGCTTAACGTCCACCGCGGTTTGTTGGTGGCTGATTCGAAATGACGTTTCTCGGTCCAGGCTCACACAACGGAAGCTGCAAGAATCCCAAGCTCGTTTCGCGGGCATCTTGGAAATCTCCGAGGATGCCATCATCACCGTCGACGATCAGCACCGGATCGTCTTTTTCAACCAAGGCGCCGAGCGCATGTTCGGCTTTCAGGGCGAGGAAATCCTTGGTCAGTCGCTCGACCTGCTGATCCCAGAACGGTTTCGCCCACGTCACCTCGAAAAAATGCACGAATTCGCTCAGCATGGTCCCCGAGCACGCCGGATGGGCGAACGTTCCGAGGTGTTCGGCCAACGCAAGGGCGGACATGAATTTCCCGCCGAGGCGTCGATCTCGACCCTTGTGGTGAATGAGCAGCGTCTCTTCACGGCGGTCCTTCGCGATATCACGGAACGCAGGCGGATCGAGCAGGCGAAAGAAAGGCTGAACGAGGAACTCGAAAAACGCGTCCATGAACGAACCGCGGAACTTGAAGCGGCCATGCACACGTTACGCGAGAAGAACGAGGAAGTACGGTCCACCACGCAGCAGCTTTGGCAAGCCGCGAAGTTGGCATCCGTCGGCGAGTTGGCGGCGAGCATCGCACATGAACTGAACAACCCGTTGGCGACAGTGAGTTTGCGTGTCGAGGGAATTTTGGATCGCACGCCCCCGGAAGATTCTCGACGCCGAGCGTTGGAAATCGTGGAGCAAGAATTGGATCGAATGAGTCGGCTCGTGGGCAATCTTTTGCAGTTCAGCCGGCAGGGCACGGAACAGTTTTCCACGGTCGATCTTCGCAATGAACTCGTCAGCACCCTGGAATTGACGCATCACCACCTACGAAAACGGCAAATTCGCGTCGATTCTCGAATCGATCCGGAACTCCCTCGCATCTTCGCGGACAAACAAAAACTCCGCCAGGTGTTCTTGAACTTGATCACCAACGCATGCGATGCGATGCTAAATGGTGGAGTTTTGACGTTAAGAGGTACTTCAGGTACGCTCAGAGAGCAACATGCGATCGTGATCGATATTTCCGACACCGGCGTGGGCATACCGACCGATCTCCTCGGAAAGGTGATGGATCCCTTTTTTACGACCAAGGAAGAAGGCAAAGGCACCGGGCTTGGCTTGGCGATCTGTCGCCGCATCGTGCACGAACATTCCGGCACCATCGATATTTTCAGCGAGACGGGCAAAGGGACGACCGTTCGAGTCGTTCTTCCTTTGACCCGGCCCAACAACGTCCATGAGCTACATCGGGAGTGATGAAAGATGCAGGCAAACGCGGGTAGGATCTTGGTCGTTGACGACGAAGTCGAACTGATGAATGCGTTGTGCGAATCGCTCGCGGCACAAAATTACACCACCGTCGGCGCAACGTCGGGCAAAGAGGGGCTGGAGAGACTCCGCGAACAGTCGTTCGACATCCTCCTGACGGACCTGATGATGCCGGAGATGGACGGGCTTCAACTTCTGCGAAAAGCGCTGGAGATCGATCCCCATCTGGTGGTGATCATCATGACAGGTCAGGGAACGATCCAGACCGCCGTCGAAGCGATGAAAGGCGGCGCGTTCGATTACATTCTCAAGCCGTTCAAACTTTCCGCCATGATCCCGAACCTTATTCGCGCCATCAAGGTTCGGCAACTCCACATGGAGAACGTTCGACTACGGAAATTCGTGGAGCATCTCAATTTCGAATCGCCCAGATATAGCCTCGTAGGCCAAAGTTCGGCCATGCAACGCGTCATTCAGCTCATCGAAAAGGTGGCACCGACCGACGCGACGGTGCTCGTAAGGGGTCCCAGCGGCACGGGCAAGGAGTTGGTGGCGCGTGCCCTGCACTTCAACAGCGCTCGCCGCGACAAACCCATGGTCACCATCAACTGTGCCGCACTGCAAGAAACGCTTTTAGAAAGCGAGTTGTTCGGCCATGAGAAAGGTTCGTTCACGGGTGCGGTCCAGACGAAACGAGGATTGATTGAGGTTGCCGAAGGGGGCACGTTGTTCATCGACGAAGTCGCGGAAATGTCGCCCGGGATGCAAGCGAAGTTTCTCCGCCTGCTCGAGAACGGCCATTTTCGCCGAATCGGCGGAACGCAGGAATTTCACGCCGATGTACGGGTGATTGCCGCCACCAACCGCAATTTGGAAGAGGAACAAAAAGCAGGCCGATTCCGGGAAGACCTTTATTACCGCCTGAATGTCATCTCGATCCCGTTGGTGCCGCTCAAAGAACGGCGCGAGGATATTCCCCTGTTGATCCGCCATTTCTTACAAACGCGCCAAATCGGGAATAAGCCCTGGGCGGTCGAACCGCAGGCAATGCGTGTACTCGAAACCTATGAATGGCCCGGGAACGTACGCGAGTTGGCGAACGTTCTCGAACGTGCGCAAATTCTTGCCGAGAACGAGACCATCACGCTCGACGACCTGCCCGAATCACTCGCGAATCAACCGATCCCCACGCAAAAGCTCGAACAGGAAGCTCCTACCTCGCTTCGAGCCATGGAACGGAAACATGTCGAAGACGTGCTCAAACAGATGAAAGGGAACAAGGTTCACACGGCACGCATGCTTGGAATTAGTCGCCGAGCCTTGTACCGATTGCTGGAGAAATATGGGCTCGCTCATCCTAGCGAATTGGAGGAACCACCCGCGGCACCGTAGAAAAACAAGGCGGTCGGCGGGAAAAAAGGAACTACTGCTCTGTCCAAACTAAATTTTGGCGTAGCAAGGATGGGTTAGCCGGACGCGCAAGCGACGGCGGCGCCGAGCGAAAACGTCGTGCCGAGCCGACCTCAGTGCGATTCCGTCGCTTGCGCGTCCGGCTAACGGTTGCCACGGCAACCCCAAAATTTAGTCTGGACAACGCACTACCACTCCGCTTGGCGTTTCGCCTTCGCTCGAAATCCTGCTGAGGTCCGGGCGGGTGACTGGAATTTCGCGGGATGCTTCATTCCCAGGCCGAAAAATCCTTGCGGAGAGAGAGGAATTAAAAACGCAATGAAGGATGAACAATGAAGTAGCCATTCGAAAAGCATCGATTTCATTTGTTCATGGTTCATCCTTCATGGTTCATTGCTTCGTCGTTCTGATGGGTTGTGGGTAAAACTCGCGCGGAGAGTGCGAAACGGCTGCTTGTCATCGGAAAGATGATCTTTTGCAGATCGCCCAAAAATTCGAACTTTGAGCACCGCTCCATGGAACATGTCGCTCCGGATGTTTGGCAATTCAGCGGTTGGCCACGACACCTTTTTAACATCTATTTGATCGGCGATCTGCTTGTGGATGCGGGGACACGGTGGGCGCGGCCTCGCATTTTCCGCCAACTTTCCGGTCGGCGCGTGTCGCGTTTGCTACTCACGCATTGCCATCCCGATCATCAGGGAGCCGCCCGCGCGATTTGCGAAAAGTTCCGCGTCCCGCTCGCATGCCATCACGCGGATGCCGCGGTCATGGAGGGCCGACAACCCTTTGTTCCCGATTCGCCGATCATGAGATTTGGAAATTGGATTTGGGCGGGACCACCCTACCCCGTTGCTGAGGTCCTACAAGGCGATGAGGTTTTTCATGGTTTCCGTGTCGTGCATGCTCCGGGCCACACGCCTGGGCATTGTTTTTTGTTCCGAGAAAGCGACCGATTAGCGATCACGGGCGATGTCGTAGCCAACATGAATTTTTTGACGCTCGAGCCGACGCTGCTCGAACCGCCTACCCTCTTCAGTGTCGATCCCTTGGAGAATCGGCGATCAATACGAAAGTTGGCGGACCTGCGGCCTCGGACTCTCCTCTTTGGCCATGGCCCGCCACTTACTGATTTGAAAAAATTTCACCGCTTCGTCGATGGCTTGAAGTTGTCGTAATGCGTGCGGTAAATAAAGGATCTCGCGGAAACTTCACTTGCCGTTTCGCGTTCGCAGTATCCCAACAAATCGTCGTGAACCACGGACCTTGGCGAGAATACGAGCAACGGAACGGCAAGGCGAGCGGCGAATCCTAATTTACCGGTACCCCGCTTGTCGTTTCGCACTCGCCCTATCCCAAAAAATCCGATGAACCCACAAACCTCCGCATGATTTCGAGCGAGCGCGAAACGACAAGCGGGGTACTTGGTCATTTTTCTTTCGCCACTCGCCCAAGCGAAACCCTTGGTGGTTTTCTCTTGCCGCTCGCTGAAACCTACTCACGGGACCGACGATCGGCATGGAGCCGACGAATTATGGACCCGCCATCACAGGTTCTCGTTGGGTGGCGAATTCTTCTTCGACCGCTTCCATCGGTTGCTTAACGATCAACACGGGGCAGTTCGAGCGACGTGCCACCAGTTCAGCGACACTGCCCATCAACAGTCGGCCAAATCCAGTTCGACCATGTGACCCCATCACGATCATGTCAGCGGCCACTTCGTTGGCGAATTCGACGATGGCATCGGCGGGTTCGCCCGACAGCACATAACGATCCACGGTAAGGTTGGGATGAACGGGTTGGACTTCGTTCAGGTTGGCACGAAGCGCGCCTTCATCCACAGGTTCTGGGGGAACGCCGATTCCGGCGTACCCAACCACGGGTACCGCTTTGACGTGCGCCAAAGCCAGCCGAGCGCCATGGTCGTTCGCCAAGGCACAGGCAACGTGCCAAGCGTATTCGGAGAAGTCCGAAAAATCGGTTGGCACCAAGATGGTGCGAATCCGTAACATGGCTCGCTCCTTTCAACAAAGGTGCTTGAGTGAAATGATTCCATCCATCACCAAATTGCTGCAAAGGAGAGGCCAAAGCTGCAAATTCATGCTGCCGCAAAACCGTTTCGAAAAACGCTTACTTTTTCGGGATCCCTCGCGAAGCTGGGTTCAAATTTCTGTATGTAAACCGGAAAATGCCATGGCGTTTTGAAGTAATGGTGGGCCAGAAACGAGCCATGCTGTGCGATCACGCACAGCATGGCTCGTTGGATTTGAATGGAATCATTCTTAACGCGAGCGGCAGGCGAAAAATGGCCAAGGGCTTAGCTTATCGTTCTGCGCTCGTACGCATTCTTGCCAAGTTACGTGGCTTCCTATCATTTTTTGGAAACCTGCGAGCACGAAACAGCACGCGGGGTTTCGCGTAGATCCCTTTTGCCGCTCGCCTAGTCGCGTGCGATCCGCCTTAACCGAACCGTCACCTTTGCGGGTTCGAGATCGAGCGTCGCGGTGGCGTCAGCCTTCGGAATTTCACCATCCAACATGCGAATCGCAAGCAGTTCCTCAGCGATCGAAGCCCGATGGGCGGCAATGGCCTTCGTGAGTTCGGGATCCGTGGTGCTCAAGCCGAGTTCGATCTTGTCGTCGACATCCAGGCCTGATTCCTTTCGAAATACCTGGAGGTGACGCACCAAGTCCCGTGCCAATCCTTCGATACGGAGCGCGTCGGTAACGACGGTGTCGAGGGCGATCGTTAGGCCTGACTCCGTCGCCACCTTCAAACCAGGCCGAGAGCCTTTGTCTTTCGCGAAGATCGTGGGTGGGATCGGTTTCGAATAACCCGGCACCACGAGTTCCTGACCTGCGTTGAATGCCTCCACCAGTTGCGCCATCACGGTGGGGTCGGCGTTGTCGATCAGACCTTTCACCTTGCCAACGTCGCCGCGCAAAATGGGACCTGCTTCTTTGTGCTTGAGGACCAGCTTATCGACATAGAGGGAAGCCGCGTCTTCGATCAAGGTCACGCGTTTCACGTTCAACTCCGCTTGAATCAACGGAAGCTGTTCTTGCAACGGTGCGTGTTCCTCGGCTGGGCAGACGATCCAAAGTTCCGCCAATGGTTGGCGGACGCGTTGTCCGATTTGGCTGCGCACGTTGTTGGCGATGCTGATCGCTTGGCGTACACGTTCGGTTTGCACCAACAAGTTCGGATTCGCCCAATCCTTTCCCGTCACGGGCCAAAGGCTGTGATGCACCGATTCCGGAGCGCTCGGTTCCAGACCTCGCACCAAGTTCTGCCAAATCGATTCCGTCACGAAGGGAACGATCGGCGCGAGCACGGTGATGGTCGCTTTCAGACATGCGAACAGGGCACCGTAACAGGCACGTTTATCGTCCTCGTTGCCGCTGCGCCAAAAACGTCGGCGATTGACGCGGACGTACCATGTGGAGACGTCTTCCAGGAACGGTTCGATTTCACGCAACACAGCCGGGGTGTCCCAGGCTTGGTAGGCCGAACTCACCACCTCCAGCATCTTGGCCGTGCGCGCGAGCAGCCAACGGTCGGTCAAGTGTAGGGTGCCGGCGGGCTGGGAGAGATCGGGTTGATCAATTTCAGCGTACATCGAGAAGAAGGCGTAAATGTTCCAAAGATCGATCAAGCGGCGCTTGGCTGTTTTTTCCGCAAGCGTGTAACCGAAACGCAGCTCCGAATTCACGGGTTGCGAACAATACAGGAACCGCATGACATCCACGCCCATCTTCTCGGCGGCTTCATCGAAACGGATCATGTACTTCGTCTTCGAAAACGGTTCCCCTTCTTCGTCGACGACCCGTTCATACGCGAGCACCTTTTGATAAGGCGAACGCCCTTCCAAGGTCACGCTCATGAAAAGCATCGAGTAGAACCAGAGACGAACCTGCTCGCGCATCTCGCACACCCATTCCACGGGATAGCGTTTTTGCCACGAGTCACGGTTCGTCCAGTAATCGAGCGTGGCGAACGGCACGATGCCGGCGTCCAGCCAACAATCGCCCACTTCCACGACGCGGTTCACGGGCTTGGCGCACTTGGGACATGCGATCGCGATGTCGTCGATCCACGGCCGATGCAGTTCGGGGATCGCATCCACCTTCGCGGGATCGATCGCCTTTGCCTTCAGTTCTTCCTTGCTCCCGAGCACTTCGAGGTGGCCACATTCTTTGCAGGGATAGAACGGCAGGGGCAGTCCCCAAAAACGTTTTCGGGAGATGCACCAATCGCCCATGTTATGTAGCCAATCCTCCATTCGCTTGCCCGTGTAATCCGGCATCCATTCGACGGTGCGAGCGGCTTCAAGCATGCGCGGGCGGATCTCGTCGCAGCGAATGAACCATTCGTCGACCAGGCGAAACAGCAACTCGCCTTTGCACCGCCAACAGATCGGATAGCTATGGGCATACATTTCCGAACGGATGAGCTTGCCCGCAGCCTTCAACCGATCCGCGACGTAGGTGCTGACGTCTCCCGCGAACTTGCCGGTAAGGTCTCCGAAACCCACATGGAACACGCCATTTTCGTTGATGGGGACGATGGCGGGCAGGCCATGATCTTTCCCGAGTTGATAGTCCTCCTTGCCGCATCCGGGCGCGATGTGCACGATGCCAGACCCTTCCGTCGCATCCACGGCATCCCACGGGATCACGCGATGTTTCACGCCGGCCTGGGCTTCGAATTCGGGAAAGAAAGTTTCGTACTCTAACCCAAGTAGCTCCTCCCCCTTGAACGTGCGTTCGACCGTGTGCTTGGCACGCAGCACGCGGACGGCACTTTCGCAAAGGATCAACTTGGCATCGCCGAGGGTGGGAGCGGAAACCTCGACGTAATTCAGCTTGGGATTGACGGCGGCAGCCACGTTGGCGCTGAGCGTCCAAGGCGTCGTCGTCCACAGCACGAGTCGGCGGTTCGAACCATCTTTGAGCGGCACCTGCACAAACACCGATAAGTGTTCCATGTCCTTGTAGGAACCGGACATTTCGTGCTCGGACAAGCTGGTGCCACACCGTGGACACCAGGGCATAGGCAAACCCTTTTGGCAAAGCCAACCGTGACCATGACATTTCTTTAAAAACGCCCAGATACCAAGGATGTTGCCATCGGTGTGTGTGTAGTAGGAATCGTCCCAATCCATCCATTGGCCGAGCCGAGCCGATTGGTCGGAAATCACCTTCGAGAATTTTTCGATTCGTGCTTTGCAGGCATGCGAAAACTTGTCGAGCCCGAACCGTTCGATGTCGGGCTTTCCGCCGAGATTCAATTCCTTTTCGACCTCGACTTCCACCCATAGGCCCTGGCAATCGAAGCCATTCTGATATTTGCAGGCATGGCCAGTCATCGCCTTGTAGCGAATGAACGCATCTTTCAGCGTTCGGCCCCACGCATGGTGCACGCCCATGGGATTGTTCGCCGTGATGGGACCATCGACGAAGCGAAAGAGCGGAGCGTCTTCGCGAAGCTTGCGCAGCTTGTTGAAAGAGTCATGCTCGTGCCAATGTTTCAGAACGGATGCTTCGAGTTCGACGAAGTTGGGAGAACTAGGAACGCTTTGAACGGCCATGGTGGTAACGGTTGCTCGCCGAGGTAGATATTTACGCAGGGAAATCCAACGCATGCTTCATTTTACGGCCAAGGCAAAGCAAGGCCATGTACGGCCCTTTCTGATCCAGCCTTCAACCTGCGTTTGCCGTGAAGTTCCAAGAATCAAGAAGCCAAGACCTAAAAAGATTCGGAAAAAACGCATGAGGTCCTTTTGGTTTGATTTCCAATTTGGTTCTTACAGGAGACTTGAAATCTTGAAGCTTGGCTTTTTAAAATTTCGCGCCGGCTAATCAATCCTATTCATCCACAATTCGCTTGACATGCCTAGGGCGAAAACTTACCGTACAACCTCCGCGAATTTGAGCATCAAGGCACCGTGAACTATTGATCTTCGGAAAAAAAATGAAACTCCCATTTTTTCGACTGTGGCCGAAATCTTGCGGACGCAAGGCACCGCGATTTCGGCCCAAGCTCGACTGGCTGGAAGATCGAACGGTGCCGACACTCATTGAACTCAGCAATAACCGTGTCGATGAAAACGCGGCGGTGGGCACGCTGATCGGCACGCTTTCGACAACGGGAGGCGGGGGAACTTCGTACACGTACACCAAATTCGCGCTTTACGACGGAGCCTATTTCAACGTTTCCTCCGCGGGCGAAGTGCGCGTGGCGGCTTCAGGTAACTTTGAAACGAAAAACTCCCTCCAGTTCAATGTCCGATCGACGGATAACCTAGGCGGAACATACGATCAAGCCTTAATCGTGCATCTCAATGACGTCAACGAAGCCCCCACCCAACTCCGCGTTTCCTCGGCGGGAATTCTTGATTCCACGTGGGACGGTGACGGCAAAGCGTTTACTAATCTCTCGCCCTACAGCGACTACGCTCAGGGCATTGCAATCCAAACGGATGGCAAGATCGTCACGGCAGGGATCGGTGGCACGTCTTTCTCGGACTTCGCCGTCGCTCGTTTTAAAACCGACGGTTCACTCGATACCACGTTCGGAACAAACGGCAGCGTGACAACGCATGCGGGCAGCGGTGTTTTCACGGCATCGGTGGCCCTCCAAGCTGATGGAAAAATCGTGGTGGCTGGCACCGAAGGTTTTAACACGCCCACCGTGCTCAGGTACAACACGAACGGCGCGCTCGACACCACTTTCGATGGTGATGGCATCGCCAGTTTCTCGTTTGGTGGATCCGACGAAATCAATGACGTCAAAATTTTGCCCGATGGCCGAATCGCATTTCTCGTGGATGCCCGCAGCGCAGGCGATTTCACGGTTGTCTTACTCAACACGAATGGCTCGCTTGATAATACGTTTAACGGAAACGGTCGCTTCACGTTTGATTTCAACTCAAGCGTTGATTCTGCTCGAGCAATGGCGGTTCAAAGCGACGGCAAGATCGTAGTGACAGGATTTGCACGCGTCGGTTCCAACACCCAGGCGGCGGTCGCTCGCCTGAATACGAATGGGACTTTGGACACAACCTTCGATAGCGACGGTAAAGCTACGTTCCAGTTCGAAAACGCCGTCTTCTCCAGCTACGCCAAAGCGATCGCATTTCAATCCGACGGGAAGATTGTTATCGCGGGCGGAGCGTCCCTGTCGAGTTCCAACGGAATCGGCTTCCTTCGGCTCAACGCCAATGGATCGCTCGATACGACTTTCGATTCCGACGGCAAAAAGACGTTCTCGTTGGACGGATTCAACCTTTATAACATCGACGGAGGCGTGGGCATCCAGCCGGATGGCAAAATCGTCGCGGTCGACACCATCCATCCCACAACGGACGATGGCCGAGGAGTCGTGGTTCGTTTGAACGCGAATGGCTCCGTTGACTCCACCTTCGATTCGGACGGTCGATTGGATGTGGTTCTGTCGGTGAACGACGACCTACTGTCGGACCTTGCAGTTCAGAGCGATGGGAAAATCGTCGCGGTCGGAGCGTACGGAGAAAACGCGACGTTTCAGAGTACGGCAGTTGTGCGGATCGGTGATGCCCCAAGCACCTTGCCTCCCGGGGCCGCCACGGGTCGGCTTGTTGCCGGTCTCGGAACGGTGGATGTCGATGTGCACGATCTTTACACGTACACCTTGCTCGACAGCGCGGGCGGCGCGTTCAAAATCGTCGGCAGCCAACTCCAAGTCGATAATGGAACTTTGCTCGATTATGGCGTGGCCACCAGCTACAACGTCACCGTGCGTTCGACCGACGCGGCCGGCTTTTCCGTGTCGGCAACGTTCACAATCGCCGTCAATCCATCAACGTACGAGTTCACCGTCACTCCAGCAAATTACTCACCTAATAATATCTCCCTAAGCAGCAATTCTGTCCCGGAAAACAATGTCACGAACGCGGTGGTAGCTACGCTCGCCGCGACCGACCCCGACGCAGGGAGCACCTTTACCTACGCGTTGGTGACTGGCGCCGGCAGCACCGACAACGCATCGTTCGCGATCGTGGGAAACCAACTCAAAATCAGCACGGTAGCCGACTTCGAAAGCCAGGGGAGTTATACGATTCGCGTGCGCGTGACCGATAACGGTTCGCCGGCTTTGACCTTCGAAAAGGCGCTCACGATTCAAGTGACGGATGTCAATGATCCGCCCACCGCCTCAGCGCTTTCGAACGTTTCGTTCGCCGAGAACAACGCCAATCCAACACTCATCGGTACGTTTTCAGCGACCGATCAGGATGTGGGCAGCACCTTCACCTACCTTTACACAACCGGTGCGGGTGATACTGACAACGGCACGTTCACCATCGTGGGCAACGAGCTTTGGCTTTTCTCAGTCGCGGACTTTGAAACCAAGTCCAGCTATTCCATCCGCATCCGAACCGCGGACAGTGGCTCTCCCACACTATCGTTCGTCAGAACGTTCACGATCCAGGTCACGGATGTGAACGAAGCACCGACGGCCTTATCCCTTTCCAGTGCTTCGCTCATAGAGAATAATACGAACCCCACCGTCGTCGGCACGCTGTCGGCCAACGATCCAGACGCAGGCACTTCTTTCACGTACAGTCTAGTCGCGGGCGCCGGCAGCACGGACAATGGCCTATTCTCGCTCGCTGGCAACCAACTTTCATTCAACGCGATCGCCGACTTCGAAACGAAGCCAAGCTATTCGATCCGCGCCCGCGTGACCGACAATGGTTCACCTGGATTGACCTTCGAGACTACCTTCACGATTGTGGTGGCGGATGTCAACGAAGCACCGACGGCTTTGTCCCTTTCTAACGCAACGGTGCCCGAGAATAATGCAAACCCAACCGTCGTCGGCACGTTGTCCGCCAACGATCCGGATGCAGGCACATCCTTCTCCTACACCCTGATCACGGGCGCTGGCAGCACAGACAACGGGCTTTTTTCTGTCAACGGCGATCAGCTTTCGCTGAACGCGATCGCCGACTTCGAAGCAAAGTCGAGCTATGCCATCCGCGTTCGCGTGTCGGACCAAGGTTCTCCCGCTCTGGCCTTCGAACAAACGTTCACAATTCAGGTAACGAATGTAAACGAAGCACCGACGTCGCTTTCACTCTCGAACACCACACTCGCCGAAAACAACGCCAACCCCGCCGTGGTCGGAACATTTTCAGCTACCGATCCCGATGCGGGAACGACCTTCACTTTCAGCTTGGTCGCGGGCGCTGGCAGCACGGACAACGGTCACTTCTCTATCGTCGGCAATCAACTCTCCCTCAACGCGGTCGCGGACTTTGAGAGCCAATCGAGCCTTGCGATTCGCATTCGTGTTACGGATAACGGTTCGCCTGCCCAATCGTTCGAAAAATCCTTCACGATTCAGGTAACGGATGTCAACGAAGAGCCTACACTGCTAACGCTATCCAATGCCACGATCTCTGAGAACAACGCCAATCCTACGGTCGTCGGCACCCTCACCGCCCTCGATCCCGATGGTGAAACATCCCTGACCTATTCTCTCGTCGCAGGGATCGGCGGCACGGATAATGGTCTGTTTTCGATCGTTGGCAATCAGCTTTCTTTCCACGCTATCGCGGATTTTGAAAGCCAATCGAGCTATTCGATCCGTGTTCGCGTGACCGATAACGGCTCGCCTACCCTTGCGAACGAGAAGACATTCATCATTCAGGTGACCGATGTCAACGAGGCGCCGACGGGGCTGTCGCTTTCCAACTTAAATATTGCGGAGAATAATGCAAATCCCACGTTGATTGGCACACTCGCCGCGACCGATTTCGATGCGGGCTCCGTTCTCACGTATGAACTAATCGCCGGCACCGGCAGCACGGACAATGGTCTTTTTTCGATCGTTGGAAATCAGCTTTCGCTGAACGCGATCGCGAACTTTGAAAGCCAATCGAACTACTTCATTCGAGTCCGTGTGACCGACAGCGGTTCGCCCGCACAGATTTTGGAAAAGACGTTTACCATTCAGGTGGTGGACATCAACGAAGCTCCCACGGCGTTGACGCTGTCAAATTCCACGTTGGTGGAGAATAACGCAAGTCCCACGGTGGTTGGCGTTTTGTCGGCGACGGATTTCGACACCGGCAGTACATTGGCATACACCTTCGTGGCCGGCACGGGAAGCACCGATAACGGCCTCTTCTCTATCGTTGGCGATCAGCTTTCTTTCAACTCCAGTGCCGACTTTGAAGGTCGTTCCAGCTACGAAATTCGCGTTCGCGTTACCGACGACGGTTCTCCTGCATTGTCGATTGAAAAAGCCTTCGCCATTCAAGTGCTGGATGTGAATGAGACGCCCACGACGCTTACCCTTTCGAATGCAATCGTCACGGAAAACAACCCGAACCCAACGGCAATCGGTTTACTGTCTGCCAGCGACGTGGATTTAGGAAGCACGCTTACGTACAGCTTCGTCGATGGTGCGGGAAGCACTGACAACGGCCGCTTCTCAATCGTCGGCAATCAGCTTTCCCTGAACGCGATCGCCGATCACGAAAGCCAATCTAGTTTTTCGATTCGAATTCGCTCCACCGACAATGGTTCTCCTGCGTTATTCACGGAAAGGGTCTTTGTCGTTCAGGTGCAGGATGTGAATGAAGCACCGACCGCACTGTTGCTCTCGAATACCTTGGTCGCGGAAAACAACCCGGCCACCACCGTGGTTGGTATATTGTCGGCGACGGATCCGGACGCGGGAGCTGCGCTGACTTACACGCTGCTCACGCCTTTTGGTGGTTTGTTTTCGATTGTCGGAAACCAACTTTCGCTCAATGCCACCACGAATTTCGAAACTCAATCGAGCTACACAATTCGAATTCGAGTTACCGACAATGGGGCACCGAGATTGTCAACGGAAGGAACTCTCGCGGTTTTGGTGACCGATGTAAACGAGGCTCCGGTTACAACGTCGTTTTCCACGACGGAGATCTCGGAAAACAACACTCCAGGCGTAACGGTTGGCCGATTCGAGACGACGGATCAAGACCTTGGCGACAGCTTCACCTACACTTTGGTCAACGGCATCGGTGCGACGGACAACAGTCAATTCACCATTTCGGGGAACGCGTTGCGGCTTCAGAACGTGGCAGACTTCGAAACGAAAGGCGGGTATTCGGTCCGCGTCCGAACTGAGGACCACGGCGGCCTGGCCCGCGAAGATGTGTTCGTGATCAATATTACAAATGTCAATGAACAAGTCACGCTTCTCGCACTGGAACCGGCTTCAATCCAAGAAAACCAAACTCCCGGTACCCTCGTTGGTCGACTGTCGGCGGCGGATCCCGATGCGAATACCGTATTCTCCTATACCATGGTTCCTGGCATCGGCGGCGACGATAATGCGTCCTTTGAAATTCGTGGCAGCGATCTCGTTTTTCTTGCCTCAGCTGACTTCGAAAAGAAATCAACCTATTTCGTTCGCATTCAGGTCAGCGATGGCAATTTCGTGGACCAAAAGCCTTTTGTTGTCTCGGTCGTGAATGTCAACGAAATGCCGACGATCACCGTCCCGCAAACTCAGTCGATGTTTCGGAACGGAACGCTCACCTTCAAGGGAGCAACGGCGTTTCGCATCGACGACGATTCCGCAGGCGTCGTCCGTGTGACGCTACGAGCGTCGAGCGGAACACTCAAAGCGACACCTGCCCAGGGAGTTACTCTAACAGGAAATCCAAGCAGTTCCGTTACCTTGGTGGGAACCGTGGCTGCGATCAACAAGGCGTTCGCTTCCGTGACCTATCAGCCAGGTCGAGGCTTCCGAGGCACGGCAAAGGTAACACTGACCATTTTCGATTTTGGTGTACCAAGCCTTTCCACAACCAAATCGGTTTCGATCCAAGTGCTGAATCGATCTCCGATCGCGATCGTAAGCTCGAAACAATACAACGTTCCCATGAAGGGAACCCTGTCCGTTCCCGCGTCGAAGGGGCTCCGGACTCTGTTTCGCGATCCCGATGGCGACACGTTGACCTTTTCCCTAGTCAGCAAACCCTCCAAGGGAACTGTGAAAGTCGCAGCAAATGGATCGTTCACCTACAAGCCCGCGATTGGCTTCCGCGGCAAGGTCACCTTCAAAGTCAAAGCGAACGACCGCGTAGCTTCGAGTCGTCTACTGACGATTACGATCAACGTTGGCTAGTGCGTGGTTGTTTCTAAAGATTATTGTGTCGTTGCACCTACAGTTGGATAAGGCCGGTAAAAGCCGAAACTTCCACAAAAAACATCAATCCTAGTCAACGTTCGCTTTGCGGATTTGCCTTTTTCCCTCGGCAGCAATACCTCTCACCTATTCCGCCCGATTAGAAAGAACACGTCATGAACGATCTTGGAAAAATGATCCTTTTTGGCTCGATCGCAGGGGCGCTCTCCGCGTTGATATGGGGCGGCATCTCCTACGTGACTGGCATGGAAATTGGCTGGATCGCGTGGGGTATCGGTTTTGCCGTCGGCGTGGCGATTCGACTTGCGAGTGAACAACAGATCGGCATCGTTCCCGGAGGATTGGCGATTGCGATCGCTCTTTTGGCGATCGTCGGTGGGAAATACCTGGCGGTTCGCTTGATCGTCTCGCACCATTTCGCGAAGGTTGGACTCGATAAAGTCGTAGACCATATCGATGCCGAAACCATCAAACTCGAAATTGGCGACGAAATCGTTCAGGAGTACGAGTCGCAAAAGAAAAAACTTGTTTGGCCCAAAAAGCTTTTGCCTGGCGAAAAACCGATCGGGGCAGCCGAGTTCCCGCCCGTCGTCTGGAAAGAAGCGGTGCGACGATTCGACAAACTTACTCAAGAACAGAAAGACGACCGCGCGCGAAAGATTCGTGCGACCTTTCAACAGCACATTTCCAACGCGACTGACAAAGCCCTTGAGACCGGATTTACCGCGAGTTTCAGTGGATTCGACCTCCTGTGGTTCGGCCTCGCCGCCCTCACGGCGTACCGCATCGGCTCAGGAAACGTAGCCGAGAGTTAAAAGTAGAAACGACGAGCAATAAAAAGCGAACCATCAAGATTAAGGGGCCTAAAGTGGCCCCCATTGTCTAGACCAAAAATGCGAAATTCTTCGCTATACTGGCGAATGCCAAGGTCTTCTTTTCCCCAGGGACGCACTCGCCAAACCCTTACCCCCGAGGCTTCGCACCCGGCGCCTTTCGAGCTCCACGGTACACTTCCCAGGGCGTGTTGTTGCACAGCCTCTGGTGACGACGCTCTACATTGGCGAGGCTAAAGAGATCGGGAGTCTTTTCCTGTTCCGAAAAGACTCCCGACCCCGCTGGTTCCCGCCCGCCTAGAGGAATACGCGATGAGAAACTGTATGGCCCTATTTGAAGCCGACGCGGTGGAAATGCTATTGGCGGGAGAGGACGATGTGTTGAGAGCATTACGACGACAAAGCACCGTCGCCAAACGTAAAACCCGAAAATTCACGGGAGTAGGATTTTTTACATATTATGTGATTCCGCCAGAATTCATCCTGCACGGGAAGCCGTCTTTCGTCATTTCTGATGTTTGGGAAACCATTCCGGGCTTGGAATCACCTGTTGGACTGAGTCTATTCATGCGCGCCGGCGTCATCGATATGCTTGAAGGGGCCGCCTGCGCGGAGGATTGGTCAGCGGTCATCGACGAGTATTCGCTTTTCTATCAAGATGGCCCTGTCCGCGATCTAGCGAAACTTCGAGCAACGCCAGGATGGCCCGAAACGCAAAAGTGACGGGACGAAAAATAGCGAGACCTAAAAGGGTCGGGAGTCTTTTCCTGATCCGAAAAGACTCCCGACCCCTTTGATTTTCCCCGAACCATCAAGGTAATAAGATAGTTCGGCACCGTTTCTGTTGTTCATTGGTGATTTTTTCCCCTCGACGGAAATCAAACGAACTTACGCCGCTAACAATCTAAAACGTCCCGCGTTTACCGAAGATGCCGAATTTGGGGTCGTCATCGCTCGGCTTCTTGTAGGTCACGATGTAAGTACCGTTCTTACTCGCGGCGATCCCGAGGCGGACCGAACCCAAGGTCGGATTGATGAGAGAGTCGTAGCCCATCGCGAAAGCACGCGGCCCGAGGGTGCCGTTGGCTTTGTACTGAGTCACGACGACGCTGAAGAAATTGACCGGATCCATGGGATCAACTTCGTTTTGAGGATAGTCGACCGCCACGACGAAATCGCCTGTGGCAGGATGCATCGCTATTTGCGGATGGAACATTTGATCGGCACCGTAGGGAAGCCCCTCGCCAACGAAGGAATAGGGTGATCGATTCGCGAAGGCGGGCCCTAAGACACCGTCTTTACTCAGGCGCCGTATTTCGACCCACCAGCCATTTGCGTACGACGCGCCCGCCACCTGCCAGGCAGTTACCGCCTTACCCGCGTTATCGATCGCCACCGTGGGATAGGCTTCGGTGTGGGTGGTGTTGGCGATGATGAACGTTCCCAGCAGGCCTCCGGTTGCGGAGTATTTTTTTAGATGAATATCGGACTCGCTTTGATAGATCACGGCAAATACCGCGTCGTTCCCGTGGCTACGGGCCACTTGTGCGGTCTGCTCTCGGAAACGCGAGCCCGCAACCTGGATTGTTTGTTGCAGCTTGCCCAATGAGGAGTAACGTTTGGCGACGATGTTCAGGTTCGTAGGTGTTGCTTCGTGTGTGTACGTGACGACGAATTCGCCGGCTGCCGAGCACGCGATGCTTGGGTAATATTCCCGTTCTTGCGCCCACGAGACGGTGATGACGGGGCCCTGGAGATCGCCAGCGGCGTTGAAGCGAGCGAACTGGACATTTCGATTGCCCGAACTGTAAATCACAGTCCAGGCGATCACGAAGCTGCCGACGTCATCCATGCAAACCTTGGGCTCGAATTCGTAGCCCCCGGAGTTGGTGACGTGGACCTCATTCCCCGCCTTCATGCCTAACGAATTGAGCCGTTGAAAGTAGATGTCGGAGCCCGTGCCAACGTCGTTGTAGCTCGCCCACGCAATTACGGAATTGCCCGTTTTCCCCATAGCGACGGCTGGGTCGGCTTGGAGTCCAGCCGTGGTCGTGTTGATGTGGTTTTCTCCCGCCAAAAGCGTGGGAACCGTTAGATCTTCGAGGGTTTCGAGAAACAGCCGGGCCTTAGGGTGAGCTTTCATGGTGAGTTCCAATGCAATGGTAGAGTGTTAGATAAAACGTTCTCTAACTTCATTTCAATTCGTTTCATCATTTCATCATTTGGGCGAAGTCATTGTCATCCGGGCGAGCAAGGAAATGGTGTTGCGGCTCGTTTCGTATGTAATTTTTCTGGTTTCCTCGCTAAAAAGTCCCGCGTTTGCCGAAGATGCCGAACTTGGGATCGTCTTGGCTCGGAGTCTTGTACGTTACGAAGAACGAGCCGTTTTGACTTGACGCGATTCCGAGATTGAATGCTCCCGGGCTGCTATTTTGAAGCGTATCATAGCCGGTCGCGGACGCACGAGGCCCTAAGACGCCATTGGCTTTGTACTGGGTCACCAGGACGCTGTAGAAATTCACCGGGTCCATGGGGTCGACTTCGTTTATGGAATAGCCGACAGCCACGGCGAAATCTCCCGTGAGAGGGTTCATCGCAACGCGCGGTTCGAACATCTGATCGGCGCCGTAGGGAAGTCCCTCGCCAAGGGAGGAGGAACCGTCTGAGCGATTCGGAAATGCGGGCCCCAAGACTCCGTCTTTGCTAAGTCGGCGAACTTCAACCCACCAACCATTCGCGTAGGGCGCCCCGGCCACGGCCCAGGCAGTTACCGCGTTGCCGGCGTTATCGATCGCCACCGCGGGATGTGCCTCGGTTCGGGTGGTATTGGCGATGACCGTCGTCGTCAGCAGGCTTCCCGTTGCGGAGTATTTTTTCAGATAGATATCATTACTTCTTTGATAGATCACCTCGAACACGGCATTACTGCCATGGCTACGGGCCACCTGGGCAGACCGCTCTCGAATGGCGGAGTTTGCGACTTGGATCGTTTGTAGCAGCGTGCCGGAAGGCGAGTATCGTTTGGCGACCACGTTCAAGTTGATATCGGTCGTGGTGACTTCCTGCGTGAAAGTAATCACGAATTCGCCGGCCGCTGAGCATGCAATGCTAGGGGAGTATTCCCGGCCTGGCGTCCAGGCGACGGTCGTGATCGACCCTTGTAACGCGCCAGATGCATTGAAACGGGCGAACTGGATGTTTCGATTGCCCGTGCTGTAAATCACGGTCCAGGCAATGACGAAGTTGCCGGCGTCGTCCATGCACACTTTAGGCTCGAATTCGTAGCCACCGGAATTGGTCAGGTGGACCTCGCTTCCCACCTTTGCGCCCGCGGCGTCGAGCCTCTGGAAGTAAACGTCGGATCCCGTGTTGGCACTGTTGTAACTTGCCCACGCCACGGTAGAATTGCCTGCTTTACTCATCGCGATGGCCGGGTCGGTTTGGGTCCCCTCCGTGGTGGTATTGATGTGGTATTCGCTCGCCAAAAGCGCGGGCACCGTTCGATCTTCGAGGACGTCGAAAAACGGGCGGACTTTACGTTGAGCATTCATGTCATGTTCCCAAGGAATGGGTTTCCAGCCTGAGTCGGCATTTTTCGCAAACTGCTGGTAAGTCATCACCGATCATCGTCACGCAGGCTTGTTAGGCAGAAACAACGTGCGTCATGGATTTATCGCCCCGACCGCCCGTGGTAATTAACAATGCCGCCGCTAGCTTGATCTGTTACGCAATCTGATAAGGAAACCAAAATTTTCTAGCTTCGTATAAAGGATTACTCTTAGTTCGACTCGAGTCGTTTCAGCCAATGACAAAAATATGAGGCCGGGAAAGAAAATTGGTAGAGTATTTGTGCATTAGGTTGGCATTTCCGGATTATTGATGGTTGCGACACGAACGACGCACGGCTTTCGGCTGACCCGGGATCACCGGTTTACGCTGACGTGTCGTGCTTCGTGACTGGAAAGTCGGCCGTTGCGAGCCTCACCCTTCAAAAACCAACCTATTCAGACAAACTAGGTCTAGGGATCGTAGCGTATCTAAGGGTAGTTTTAAACGCACTACGAAACTTTGGTGTCCTCCAACGTCAGACTTATACGAGGTCAGATCGCTGCATTGGAAAGAAGCTTGGCAAAATTCATTTTCAAAGGTTGTCGCCCATGAAAAAGTTCTATTTGGGAATCTTGCTGTGTGGGCTCTTCATGCCGATACGTGTGTCGGCGGACACGTCGTCTTTGCAGGATTCACGGAAGCACCTGGTGGTCGATCATCGTGCCATTCCGCCGACGGCAGCCGGCGAGTTCGTCTACGGTACGCCTACGAAGCATCCGAAAAATCCATTGATCCACGCGGACCAACCCTGGGAAAACTCGCTCAACAATCTTTACGCGAACGTCGTTTTCGATTCGAAGGCGAATCTCTTCAAAATGTGGTACGGGTGCGTGCTCGCGGATAAGGACGCGATCGCCAAGATGGAATCACCTTCCACGGTTCACGACGTGGGCTGGTATGAACTGTACGCGACCAGCAGGGATGGCGTCCGTTGGAATCGACCCGCCGTCGGACTGCACGCGTTTGCCGAATCCAAAGCCAACAATGCCGTGACGCGCGACACGCCCAACGTCGGCGTATTTCGCGACACCAATCCCAACGGTCCCCCGGTTCGCCTTTACAAGATGATCTACGATATTGGCCAAGGAAAAATGCGTGTGCGTTTTTCTGCTGATGGGATCCATTGGCAGGCACCCCTCGAGGCCAAGGGACTTGGACCACGCACCGGAGATACGCACAACAATGCCTTCTGGGACAGTCGACTCAAGAAATATGTCCTGATCACAAGGATCTACCTGGGCGAGAGGCTGGTCGCACGGGCTGAGAGCGAAGACTTCCTCCATTGGAAAGACGAGAAAATCGTGCTCCGCTCCACGCTCGATGAAGGAAAAGATCGGCAAACTTACTGCATGCCCACCTTTGCCTATGGGAGTAGCTACCTTGGTTTCGTCATGATGTACAACGTCGGGACGGATCGCACGGTCGATTGTGAACTTGCCTGGAGTCCCGATTCCGTCCATTGGAAACGTGTCGCGCCCGGCGTCCCTTTTCTTCCCCGTGGCAACGGTGCGAGCTACGATTCCAAGTGTATCTACGCTCAGGCCAATCCTCCGATCCTTCGTGAGGGACTTTTGCACCTCTACTACGGTGGCAGTGATGTTCCCCATGTAGGCTGGAAACGCCATTGCCATCCGTGCCTGGCCACATTGCCGGTTGATCGTTTCGTGGGCATTCGATCCAGGGATCCAATAACACCGCTTCGGCTAGCGACTCGCCCAATGAAGTGGTCGAGTTCCGATCTACAGGTCTCGGCCGATGTCGAAAAAGGCGGTTCCGTGGAAGTCTCGCTAACAACGCCTCAGGGTCAGGTCTTAGCGGAGAGCGAACCGATCCAGACGAATACGTCGGACCACCTCGTGCGCTGGAAGTCGCCTCCCAAAACGATTCGAGAAGAAGCCCTAGTCCTGGTGTTCCGTCTGGACCGGGCGACCCTTTACGCGTTTCGTGGGCCGGAACTGGTTCCCACGGTTGCCAAGGAACCGACGAGTCCGTCGCGTCGCCTTTCCTGGGATCAACTTCATTCAGGGGAACGCAAAACCGTCGTGAAGGTGGAAACAAACTTCCATGATGGAACGGAAGGCTGGCAGGCGATTGGCGAATCCCAATATCAGCGTGACGTCGCCCAGGACAATGGCTTTCTTCGCGTTCGTCGAGCCGATGGCCAACCGTATGGGTTCGCGAGCTTGAAGTCGAGCCAGGGCCGATTTACGGGAGATTGGCAAAAGCAATTTGGTGGCACGGGGGTGCGGATTTCATTCAAGGTTCGCGCCGCCAGGCCGATGGGTGCGACTCGGGTGGAGATTTTCGCCAAGGAAATCTCACAATGGTCGTACGATCGCTTGCCCAAGGCGACCACGGAATGGCAGAC
>WBZS01000905.1_pt1 | contig 28423 bp, 37 predicted proteins | sample 5204201 | NCBI WGS metagenome assembly WBZS01 (sample SAMN12344357, study PRJNA552823) | activated sludge metagenome | biome: Activated sludge suspended growth; feature: Nitrification reactor; material: Wastewater; isolation source: activated sludge from nitrification reactor of wastewater... | reverse complement strand
ACTCTACCGCCGACGCCTTGTATTCAGCAGTGAAACTTCTCCGTGTCGATCCCATAACAAGGGTCTCTTCCTATCCCAGGACCCGCGAAATACGCCCCAACCCTCTACCAAACTGGGAACGGTCCAATCAGCCGACGCGAAAGGCAAGAAGGAACGCAGCCATGAGCCTCCGTCTCGGGTCGCTGTTCTCCGGGTTTGGAGGGTTGGATCTTGCGGTCGAGGCCATGTTTGGCGCCCACACGGTGTGGGTGTCCGATATCGAGCCCGGTCCGTGCAAGGTGCTCGCCCACCGCTTCCCCGGCATTCCGAACCTTGGCGACATCACTCGTATCGACTGGGCAGCCGTCGCCGCCAACCCCGCGCTGCACATCGACCTGTTGGCAGGGGGAAGCCCCTGCCAAGACATCAGCAGCGCCGGCGCGATGGCAGGAATGGTCGAGGGCACCCGGTCGAACCTGTGGGTCCAAATGCGCGAAGCGATCCGCCACATGGAACCGATGTTCGTGGTGTGGGAGAACGTGCAGGCCGCACGCTCCACCAAAGCCTCATCGCGCACGTTGCCCGACCACCTGGACCGGTCGATCACCCACCACCTAGCTGTCGTGAAGGAAACCTCCAATGCGAAGAACCGGCACCACCACCAACGCGCAGCCAATCGCCTCATGGAACTCCGACAGAGACGTGTGGGAGTCCCCTACCCTCAGCCTGCTCTCCGAGCGCTCGGACGTGTTCTCGGAGACCTGGCCGACCTCGGGTTCGATGCGGAATGGGTCAGCCTTCCGGCGTCCGGCGTGGGAGCCCCCCACCAACGCAGACGATACTTCGTGGTTGCTGCCAACACCCGAGGCAAATCTTGGCTCCAACGGAGGTTCGCAACCTCCCGAGAAGAGGCGTCGGGGGGGCATTCGGTGAGCCTCCAGGACATGATCGAGCACCTCTGATGCCGACCCCTCGCACCTCGGACACCAATGGGGCAGGCCGTCACGGTGACGGAGGGTTTGACCTCCGAACCGCCGCGACGCTTCTGCCGACGCCGACGACGCAGGACGCGAAGAACTGCGCCAACGCCAGCCAGTACAGGCGGAACACCCCGCCCCTGAGCGCTGTCGCACCCAGGCTGCCCACACCAACCGCAGCCGACGCAGATCGAGACTCTGACTTCTACGGCCGGGGTAACCCGACCCTGAAAGGTGCCCTGCTGCCCACCCCGGACGCCAACCTCGGCAACGGTGGCCGCACCAGAAGCGCCGAAGCGCTGGCCGCCGGAACACATCAAGTGAACCTGTCGGACATCGGCCGGCTACTAGCCGGAGAGGATTTCCATGTTGAAGGAAGACCCAGTGAAGTTCTGCATGATGTGCGGAGTTCGACTGGAGCGGAAGCGCTTCAACGGACGTCTGGAGGATCGGCCGCGCTTTCTGAGCAGGAAAACCTGCTCGCAGTCTTGTGGGAACCGTCGAAAGGTCGTGAGCCGAGGACGGCACCAAGCCCGGGCGAGGCTCCATCGCAAGCAGTCGTGCGAGATCTGCGGGACGACGGAGGCGTTGCACGTCCACCACATCGATCGGGACTGGGCGAACGACGACCCCACGAACCTCCAGACACTCTGCGCGAGTTGCCACCTGAAGCTCCACTGGAGGGAAGACCGGGATCCGAGGTTGGCCGGTGTGGCGAAGGCCGTGGCTACGGCTGCTCGGCGTGGTACCAATACGCGCCTGCGGTCCACCGATGGGAAGTTTGCCTCGGCCAGATAGCACCGGCACCAACTAAGCCGGGCAAGAAGGGCCGACCGAAACTCAATCCCGTCGCAGCGCTCTGGATGATGGGCGTTCCTGACGGATGGGTCACCGATGTACCCGGGGTCACCGATAACGAAGCCCTCCGCATGGCCGGCAACGGTGTCGTCACTCGGCAGGCCACAGCCGCGATCAGCTGCTGCCTCCAACGCTTCGTGGAGTCACCATGACCGAGCCCTGCCCTTGCCCGTTCACGGCCCGGCTCGCCCAAGCCTGCTACCAGCACGCCCGCACCATGCACCCCACAGTCAGAGAGGAACCCACCGATGAGCGATAACGGCTCCGTGATCATCTGCGGCGGCCAGCGCGGCACAGCAGCACGCCGGGACGGTGACTGCCCGAACGTGGCGCACGACTGGCCACTGCCGACGGGCTATAACGACCGCGCCGACGAAGCCCATTGGCGGCTCCGCAACGGCTGGCGCAGCTACCGATGCCCCCAATGCGGTCTCTACGGCTGGACGGCCGGGCAGACCACCGACGTACACATTCGACGCCTGAAGGAGACCACCGATGATGAGTGACTACCAGCCTACCTACATCAACGGCATCGCTCGCGCGAAACGGCTCACCATCCAGCACACGCCATGGATGGGTGACTGGTTCACCTCCCACTCGCCCCGCAACGACAACAGCAACGCCGAAGGGCAGTGGGGCCAGTGGGTGAACCTGGCCGTCAGCATCCTGAAACACCCAGCGACCGCGATCACCGACCCGGAAGCGCACCAGGCCGCGAAGGGGCTCACCGTCCACCGCTACTACAGCGAGGTGGGCCGGACGTTGACTGACGACGAGATCACGACCCTGTTCGGCGGCAACCATGCCTGACCGTGACTACCTCCAAGACGCCCGGCGAGCAGCCGACAACGGATCCGAGCCCAACTACGCCATCGCGTATGCCCTGATCGACATCGCCAGCAGACTCCGCACCATCACGGCGGCCCTGCTCGACGACAACTACGACGACGACACGCAATGCACGTCTGACGTCACCCTCGGAGACGAAGAGCACAGTCTCGTCCGCTGCGGCCGACCCGCTGGGCATCCCGGTTCCCACTCCGACGGGCACAGCACTTCATGGACGGGAGGCCAGCAATGACCGACCTGACCACCCCGGAAGCCCTCGACCAACTCGAAGGGCTAGCACGAGCAGCCACACCCGGCCCCTGGGAGTACGGAGAGGACAACCTACTCGTCAGACGCACAACGCTCCCGGTCTGGCGTCTCGGTTCCACCACCGCCAGCGACGACATCTGCGCGATCGGCCGAGCATGGCCCAACTCAGAAGCCAACGCCGACTACATCGCCGCCGCCCAGCCGGCCACGGTCCTCGCCCTGATCGCCGAAGTGCGCCGGCTCCAACGCTGGAAGACGGAAGCACTGCCAGTAATGGACGGTCTGCAAGAACTCGGCAAAGCGCTGAACATCCCGCCGGGGAAACGCATCACCGGACCGGACGCCATACAGGCAGCCGAACGCCTCCAAGCGCAGGTGCGGCGCGTCCGCTGGCAGTGCAACTCGTGGAGTTATGGCAACTCGTGGAACAAGGCTGCACGCCGCGCCATCATCGAAGCCCTCGACGGTGGTGACCACTGATGCCCATCCGGATCCAGAGACGACGCACCAAAGGGTGGCAGACGCCACTCTGCTCCTGCGGCTGCGGTAAGCCGGCCATCTATGTCGGCAGGCCGACCAAGTGGGGCAACCCGATCAGCTTTTCCGACGTCGGCGGCCAATACCCGAGCCTCAACGACCACCAACTCGCGACCCTCATCGTCCGCGACTTCGAGGTACTCGCCAAGCACGGAAACCTGTCCTTCCCGAACTGGCGATTCCTCGGCGGACGCCGCGGGCACGTCGAGTTCACCTACCCGCCCCGCACTGAGATCCGCGCCGAACTCGCCGGCCATGACCTCGTCTGCTGGTGCCCAGCGGATCAGGCGTGCCACGCCGACATCCTGATCGAGCTTGCCCTCGACGGCGGTGCATCGTGACCGACCACACCTGCACCAAGCATCAGCCCGGCAGCAACGCCTGCTACTCCCTCCACCGCTGCCGCTGCACACCATGCCGCACCGCACGCGCAACCACCGCCAAAGCCGCACGCCTACGCCGCGACACCGGCCGCGGCCTCACCCCATCAGCACCAATCCTCGCCCACATCCACCAACTCCGAACAACCATGAGCATCACCGAGATCGCCCACCGAGCAGGCCTCCCCCACGGCAGCCTCAACATCCGCACCGAACGCATCCAATACCGCACCGCAGCCGCCATCCTCGCCGTCCAACCAGAACCCACCGCAACCTACGGACTAGTCACAATCACCGGCACACGCAGACGCCTCCAAGCCCTCGCCCGCATCGGATGGAGCACCGGAATGCTCGCCCCACACCTCGGCGTCCAGCACGCCCAAGCCGTCTGGCAATGGAGACAAGGCCCACCCCAATGGGTGACCACCGAAACCCGCGCACGCGTCCTCGCTACCTACAACCAACTGTGGGACCAACGCCCGATCGGAGCCACCGCCGATCGGTCACGCCGATTCGCGACCAGCCGCGCCTGGCCACCACCCATGGCCTGGGACGACGACCAGATCGACAACCCCAACGCACAACCCTCCGGTCACCTGCCAGACAACAAGCGCGGCAACACAACCGCTGACCTCATCGACGCCATCGAGTTCGGCGCCAGCCTCGCGAACCTCACCAACCGGTTCGACCTCCAACCCGACTCGATCTACACGGCGCTCAAACGCGCCGACCGCACCGACCTATGGCGACGAATCAGCCCACGAATGCAACCAGAAACGAGAGCAGCATGAGCGACTGGGAAACCATCGGATACCGAGTCGAATGGGACCACCTGGCGGAACACGGGTGGCCCTGTCGACGTGTGGTGCGCGAGCGGAAGCAGGTCATAAAGAAGCTGCCGGAGAAGGTACTGAAACTGCTGCGCAAGATATCTGAAACCGATACGAGAGTGCCGGGGCCGGCCCTCAACATCACAGTCACCGAGCTGCAAAGCCGCATCGAGACCCGCGAAAAGCCCTGCGGACTCGCCGGATGGGAGAAGTGAAGTGGCCCGGAGAATCCCCGGCGAGTTCGTTCCGTGCGACGTCAACTTGGCGAACGATCCGGCGATCATGCGTGCTGGCGCGTGGGCCGAACTGCTCTTCCGACGCGCCAACGAGTACGCCAAACGCAACGATCGCGACGGCATCGTGCACAAGGTTGAACTCGGCATCGTCGCGTTCGGGATCCCCGGCCGTCCTGCAACCCACGCCGCGGCGCTCGTCCGCGAGGGGCTATGGGAGGAAACATCAGGCGGTTGGCGGATCAGATCCTTCCTGAAATGGAACCTCAGCCAAGACGAACAGAATGAGAATCGGGACAAGAAACGCCTAGCCGCACAGCTGACCAACCACCGGCGCTACCACAAAGACGACCCGCATCCAGAGTGCCCGCATTGCACCACGGACGCCTCGCTATAGCGATCGCTATAGCGATCGAGCACCGTAATCCGTTGGCCTCGCTCCCTGCTCGCAGAGAGTAGAGAGTAGAGAGTAGAGAGTAGAGAGTAGAGAGTAGAGAGTAGAGAGCAGAGAGTAGAGAGCAGAGAGCAGAGAGCAGAGAGCAGAGGCCCCCCGCTGCCGCGGACCCCCCAGGGGGTCCTTGCCCACGAATCCCTACCGAACTAACTGCCTACTTACGAAATAACTCAAGTAAGCAACTCAACTTACGACCGCACGCGCACGCGTTTGCGGAATCCCGGCACGCCCAGAAACAGGAAACCCCATGAGCATCGACATCGACGCAATCCGGAATCGCTACAAGAAAGCACTCGACGCCAAACCATCCAACGACGGCGCCGACGGCTGCCCTCTCTGCCAAATCCTCACCCTCAGCACAACCGACCAGTGAACGAGACCGAAGTGCCCGCCAAGTTCGGCTGGTGCCTCGACGGCCACCACAGTGAACCCCCCCGGACGATTCACCAGCAGCCAAACCCAGCAGCCCCAAACCTGCCCCTGCCACTGCCACAGAAGGACCCAACCGTGACCACGGACGACCGCTGCCCCCTCACCGACCTCACCCCCGCCGAATGCGGCTGCACCACCCACCGCCGACCCGGTCCCCGAGGCATCATCAGCGCCGCCGCCCTCGAACACCTCATCGGCCGACCCGCCCCCGAATACCGCCACCGGATCCGGCAACTCGACACCACCACCGGCGCCCTCCACCCAACCGCAGCACCACTCGACAAGATCCCCACCAACGGCCAACTCATCACCTGCAGAGCCTGTAACAACTACCCACACAGCCGAGACCGATGGCTCTGCGACTGGTGCACCGAACAGTTCGAAGTCGACCTGCTCAACGTCCGCGCCGTCGCAGCCGAACTCGACCTAGCCGTCGCCCGACAAACACGCATGGGCGACTCCGGCACCAACGGTGGCGACCACGACGTCCAACCCCTGCCGTTCAACCACACCGCCAGCGCCACCCGAACCAGCCTCGACCGAACCGTCCGGGCAGCAGCCTCCACACTGCTCACCAAACCCCCCACCCACGAAGACCTCGCCGACCTCGCCGAACAGATCCAGACCGACACGCACGGCCGCCTCGACCGACACCAAGCAGCACCCGAGCACGCCGCCGCGCTCCGCGCCGTCATACGCCAAGCCCTCGCCATCATCGACCGGCCCCGACCGACCACATACCTCGGCCCCTGCCCAAGCTGCGACCTCGCCATCCACGCACCAGCAGGAGCGGCCACCCACACCTGCCCATGCGGCCAAATCACCGTCGTAGCCCAAGCCATCGCCTCCCGCGAACACGCGATCGCGAACACCCTCGTCACCTGGCGAGAACTCATCGACGCCCGAATAGCACCCAGATCAACGCTCTACTGGTGGCGCAAGCACCACCACCTCCGGCCCGTCACCGAATGGATGGGCCACCCCATGTACCGACTCGGCGACGCCAAGACACTCCGCGCGCAAGACCAACGAGACAACGCCGACTCATTGGACTAGAATCCTCGTAGAGTTCCCAGAACTGCACCCACAGGCCCCAGGCATAAGCCGGGGCCTTTCGCGTTGCCCGGAACCCAAACCAACCCGCCGCCCTCGCCCCCGGACACCTTGAGCAACGACCCTGGTCTCCCGTTCGCCAACGCAAACCCAGGGGCGAGGGCGGCGTCCACCCAGCCAGACAGAGGCAACCATGCCACTGAGACCCTGCATCGACTGTGGCCGACCCACACCCGGACGCCGCTGCCCCACCCACCAAGCAGCCCACGAACGAGGCCGAACAGCCCGACCCACCAACCTCACCCGCGACACCACCGAACGCAACAGACGAGCAGCAGCCGTCGCCGCACACCGCGCCATCAACGGCGACTGGTGCCCCGGCTGGAACACCAGACCAGCACACCACGTGCACCCACCCAACATCCTCACCGCCGACCACGCCACCGCAGTCGCCAACGGCGGACACCCCAACGGCCCACTCGTCGTGCTCTGCCGCGAATGCAACGGCGCCAAATCCAACCGGTAACACCCGACCACCCCCCAACCCGGGGGGGCAGGGGTGCCCACGAGGACGCCGACCCCGGACACACCACCCCGCGGTCACCTGAAAAAACGCGGCTACGAGTCTGGGGGTTTCACGGTCTGATGGCTGGCAATGGCCCGATGGGCTCCATGAACCCGCGGCGGGCGAATCCTCGCGTTGGCGTCCGTGTGCTTCCGGCAGGTGGTTGGGATGGCCCAATCCCGGGATGGCCGTTGATCGAGGACTTGGGTCTCACGATCGACCGGGAGACCAGGCTGGGCAAGATCGCAGACCTGGAGTTCTTGGTCGAGGACGAGGCTCTGACGCCGGCGAAGCGTGCGCGGCTGGATCAGAAGATTGCCGCCGAGCGGAGTGCGGTGGCGCTGATCGACGCCAAGATCGAGCGGCAGAAGGGTCTAGAGCTGGCTCTGTGGGAGAAGTTGTGGCGCTCCCCTCAGGCGGCGGCATGGCAGCGGTTGGGGTGGACTCGCGACGTCGCGACGTACGCCCGGCTGAGCGTGTTGGCGGAGATGGGCGACCTGAAGCTTCTGCAGGAGGCTCGGATGTGGTCGGACCGTCTCGGGCTGACGCCGAAGGCGATGCGCGCGTTGCTGTGGGTCGTCTCTGACGATGAGGTCGGAGCGAAGCGGCAGCAGAAGTCGGGCCAGGAGGCCGCTGCGGGTCCGGTCCGTCGGCTGGCCGCGGTGGACCCGGCGGGCTGATGCCGTGGCGTGGGCCGGCGGTCAAGGGCGAGTTTCCTACGCTTGGGCATCTGGCTGTTGACTGGATAGAGGCGACTCTCCCGATCCCAGACGGGCCAAAGAAGGGGCAGCCGTTCAGGCTGTACGACGAGCAGGTTCGGCACCTGCTGTGGAAGTACCGGCTGAACCCGAACGCTGTCGAGGACGACGGCAACGATGCGTTCACCTACTCCGGGTCGATGCTGGTGCGGGGCCAGAAGTGGGGCAAGGACCCGCTGCTGGCCGCGGTCAACTTGTTCCATGCGTTCGGCCCCTGCGAGTTCGCGGGCTGGGACGCGAACGGGGAGCCGGTAGGTCAGCCGGCGCCGACGCCGTGGGTTGCGATCGCTGCCCTGAACGATGAGCAGACCGACAACACCTGGCTGCCGCTGCTGGAGATGGCTCGCAACTCGGAGATCGCAGACCTGTTCGGGGTCGAGATCAACGACACGTTCATCAAGCTGCCGAGTGGCAATCCGATGGAGTACTTGACGACGACGGCTTGGGGTCGGCTCGGTGGCCGGTTCACGCACGTCTCGATTACCGAGTCTGGTCTGTTGATCGGTGAAGGCCAGCGCGGCGGCCTCACGTTCGTCCGGACTCTGAAGCGGAACGTCGGCGGCATGAATGGCATGTGGACGTCAGCGACGAACACCTGGGACCCGACGGAAGGGTCGGACGCTCAGAAGACGTACGAGGCGAAGGACCCGCATGTCTTCGTGGATGCCCGGCTGGCCCGGGTGCACGTCGACCTGGACGACGATGTCGCGCTGAAGCGGGAGATCATCTACGTCTACGGCGACTCGATCCGGTCCGCCGGTGGGCATGTGTCGGAGCAGCGACTGATCCGCGACTGCCGAAACAAGCAGATGGGCGAGTCGGAGGTTCGACGGTTCTACCTGTCGGAGATCATCGCTGGAACGAAGAACGCCGTTGACCCGGCGAAGTGGGACGCGCTGACGCGGTCCGATGATCCGCTTGTTGCCGACGAACCGGTAACTCTCGGCTTCGACGGCTCCCGGTCTCGGGATGCCACGGCGATAGTGGTTTGCCGGATCCGCGACGGACGCCTGTTCCGCGGCAAAGTGTGGGTGCCGGCCGACTTCCCCGACCATCGGGTGCCCAGGCTCGACGTCAACGACATCGTCGACGCGATGTTCGAGGCGTACGACGTGCGCTACATGTACGCCGACCCCTACCGGTGGCAGGACTACCTCGACGTGTGGGCTGCCCGCTACTCGGGGCGGGTGGTCGAGTTCCCGACGAACGTGGAGCGGCGGATGGATGCCGCGATCGAGCGTTTCCAGACGGCGTACCGGGACGGGACGCTCACCCACGACGGCGATACGACCTTGGCGGATCACGCGAAGGCGACCGCTCTGGTGAAGGGCAAGCGGAAGCCGCCCCGCGAGGACGAAGAAGCGAACCGGGTCGAGCACTACCTGTCGCTGACGAAGAAGGGCGACGGGCTCATTGACGCGTTCGTCGCGGCGCACCTGGCGTACGAGGCACGCGGGCAGGCGATCGAGGATGGCGCGTTAGAGCCTGACGACACGACCGAGGTCTGGGGGTTCTGGGAATGAAGAGCAACCGGCTCAGTTGGACGCTGCTTGCCGCCGGCGCGGTGTGTCTTGTCGCTGGCGTCGCTGTCCTGTGGGGACTCGGTCCGGCGCTACTCGCCGCCGGCGTCCTGGCGATCGCGACGGAGTTCCTGGTCAAGTGAGCATTCTGCGGTCCGCGTTCCAGCGCGGTGAACGGTCCGACGTCGGGTCGGTCGACGACTACATCGCGACCGTGAACGACTTCATCGCCAACGGCCTTGCGGGCAGCGTCACCCAGACCCTGGTCGGAGACACGAACGCCGAGAAGCCTGGCGGGAACTTCGCTGCACTGGCCCAGTCGGCGTACGCCGCGAACGGTGTGGTGTTCGCGTGCATGCTGGTTCGTCAGCTGGTCTTCTCCGCGGTGCGGTTCTCCTACCAGCGGATGCGCAACGGGCGCGGTTCGGACCTGTGGGGTGACCAGTCGTTGTCGCTGGTGGAACGACCGTGGCACGGCGGCACAACGCAGGATCTCCTGTCGCGAATGATCCAGGACGCAGACCTCGCCGGGAATAGCTACTGGGTGCGTGACGGCAGGGAACTGGTGCGACTGCGGCCTGACTGGGTCAGCATCGTGACGCAGCGGCGACGGATCAATGGTGGCCCGGTGGGGCACCGGAAGGTCGGGTACCTGTACTACGAGGGCGGCGAGAGCATGGGGCGGGAACCGGTTCCGTTCCTGGCCGATGAGGTCGCCCACTTCGCGCCGATCCCTGATCCGCTGGCGAGCTACCGGGGCATGACGTGGCTGACGCCGCTGATCCGCGAGATTCAGTCGGACATGCTGATGAACCGCCACAAGCGCCGGTTCTTGGACAACGGCGCCACCCCGAACATGGTCATCAAGCATGGCGAGAAGGCGACGCCCGAGTCTGTGCGGAAGTTCCGCGACATGCTTGACCGAGAACACAAGGGTGTCGAGAACGCTTACAAGACGCTGCACGTCGGCGGGGGCGCCGACGTGGCGCTCGTCGGCCGCGACTTCCGTCAAATCGACTTCCGGCAGGTGCAGGGCGCAGGCGAAACCCGCATCGCGGCTGCGGCTGGCGTACCTCCGGTCATTGTCGGCCTCTCCGAGGGACTGCAGGCGGCGACGTACAGCAACTACGCCCAGGCGCGTCGAAGGTACGCAGACGGCACGATGCATCCGCTGTGGGGCAACGTCTCTGGATCGCTAGAGGTGATCGTTCCGGCGCCGGCGTCGAAGTTCGCGGATGGCGGTTTCTCGAGGCTCTGGTACGACCACCGTGACGTCCCGTTTCTGCGTGAGGACGAGAAGGACGCTGCCGAGATCCAGGGCCGGCGCGCGTCGACGATCAAGACTCTCACCGATGCCGGGTTCACACCCGAGTCGGTGATCTCCGCGGTTGACGCGGACGATATGCGGATCCTGGTCCATTCGGGCCTGTACTCAGTTCAGCTTCAGCCACCCGGGTCGGGAGTGCCCGCACTGCCTTCAGGAGGCGACGACAATGCCCAGTGACGTTCTCGACCGGATGGCGGCGCCGCCGCGCGAGATGCGGCGCACCACGCCGTTCGCGCTCGCCAATGCCGATGACGACGACGGGCTGACGCTCGACGGCTACGCCGCGGTGTTCAATCGCAAGACGATCATTGACTCGTGGGAGGGCCGGTTCTGGGAGCAGATCGCCCCTGGGGCGATGAAGAAGTCGTTCCGTGAGAACCCTCCCCGGGTCCAGTTCGACCATGGGCGCCACCCGCTGATCGGATCGATCCCGATCGGGGCTCCGGTCGCTGGCTTCCCCCGTGAAGAGATCGACCCTGCTCTCGCCCCTGAGGGCGGCGCGCACATCGTGGCGCGGCTGCACGACAACTGGCTGATCCAGCCGGTCCGGGACGCCATCGCGTCGGAGTCAGTGAACGGCATGTCGTTCCGGTTTGGCGTGGTCACCGAGGTGTGGCACGACTCGGACGGCAAGCAGATCCGGGATGAGCAGGCGCTGCACGATCTGTTGCGCCGCTCGTGGATGGAGGATCTGCCGGACGACGAACTCCTGATCCGCACGCTGAAGGAGATCCGGGTCCCGGAACTCGGCCCGGTCGTGTGGCCGGCGTACGCAGAGACGTCGGTCGGTGTCCGGTCCAAGACCATCGACCTCGCGAACCTCGGAGATCCCGACACCAAGAACTTCTTGGCGCGCGCACTGCTGCTCGCAGACGCCGTCAAGCCGGACGCCGACGCGCCGGCGAGCACCTGTGAGGCCGCTCGCCACGCCGATACGTCCACTGACAGGCCGCACGCCACCGAATCCTCGGCCGGTGAGCACCCGTCCGCCGAAGCCCGGCGTCGCCGCGACCGCATGCAGCGGGACGCGCGCAACACAGCGGGCTACTTCATCCGTACCCAGTCACGAAAGGACTGATCATGGCGAAGATCGCCGAAGAGGCCCGGACGGGGCCGACCCTGACCCATTCTCAGATGGTCAACCGTCAGCAGGACATCATCAAGGAGTTGGAGCGCCTCGGGGAGTTGGAAAACCCGACCCCGGAGGACGAGAGCTACTTCGACGAACTCCGCGGAGAGTTCGCGGACCTCGACCAGCACCGCAAGCGACTCGAACGTGACGCGCAGCTCGCGCAGGTGCGTAGCGCCGCGCAGGGCATCGGCGGGTTCCGCATCGAGCGCGGCGCGGCCACGGCGTCGTCCTCGTCCGACTACGACCGGGACGCGATCCTCGAGCCGGACAGCATCGAGGCCAAGCGGTTCCGCAACCCGTGGGACCTGTCGGAGGTGCGCACCTTCGGCCGCGACAAGGACGACCTGGCGACCGAGTACCGGTCTCGCGCCGAGGCCGCGATCGAGAAGATGCAGGGCGCATCCGACAAGGTCCGGGAGGCGGCCCAGCGGGTCCTCGAACGTGCCGACCACCCCGAGGTCCTGGCCCGGCAGATTCTGGTGACCTCGTCGCCGGAGTACCTGCGAGGCTGGGCGAAGTGCGCCCGCGGCGACCAGCACCTGCTGACCGCCGAGGAGTCCCGCGCCATGTCGCTCACCGACAGCGCCGGCGGCTACCTGGTGCCCTTCCAGCTGGATCCGACGGTGATCATCACCGCGGACGGCTCGGTCAACGACATCCGCAAGGCTGCACGGACCGTTGTCGCCACCGGCGACAAGTGGAACGGTGTCAGCAGCGGCGCCGTGTCCTGGTCGTGGGACGGTGAGGGTGCCCAGGTGTCGGACGACTCGACGACCTTCGGCCAGCCGTCGATCTCGATCTGGAAGGCGCAGGGTTTCGTTCCGATCTCGATCGAGGCGATGGAAGACGCCCAGAACGTCACCCAGGAGGTCGGCCGCCTTCTCGCGTTCGGTAAGGACGTGCTCGAGTCCGAAGCGTTCACCACCGGCGCTGGTGACGGTTCGCAGCAGCCGACCGGCATCGTCACCGCACTCACTGGCACGCCGAGTGTCGTTCCGGTCGGGGTCGCCGAGACGTTCGGCCTGGCCGACATCTACACCCTCGACTCGGCGCTGCCGTCCCGGCACCAGAAGGGCGCCTCCTGGCTGGCGAACCGGAAGATCTACAACCTGGTCCGCCAGTTCGACACCCAGGGCGGCGCAGGGCTGTGGGCTCGCGTCGGTGAGGGCCAGCCGGCCGAGTTGCTCGGACGACGTGCGCTGGAGTCGGAGGCTATGGACGCGACCTGGAACGTGGCTGCCACGGGCCAGAACTACATCCTCGTCTACGGAGACTTCCAGAACTACGTGATCGCGGACCGGGTCGGTACCCGGATCGAGTTCATCCAGCACCTGTTCGGCGCGAACCAGCGTCCCACCGGTCAGCGCGGCTGGTACGCCTACTACCGGGTTGGGGCCGACTCCGTCCTCGACTCGGCGTTCCGGATGCTCAACCTGGCCACCACGGCCTGATCCCCCCGCCGCACTGTGGCCCAGCCGACTCACCGGTCGGCTGGGCCACCGCCGCGATCCCCCCGACCGAGAAGGAGACAACCATGACCAAGCGATGCACGAAGCCATTCGCCACCATCACCAACGGCGTCCCACGGGTCGTCACAGCCGGCGACATCGTCGCCGATGACGACCCCGTCGTGACCGGCCGCGAATCCTCGTTCGAAGACGTCGAAGCGGCCGTCGCGCGAAGCGTCGCCCAGCAGGTCGAGCAGGCCACCGCTGTGCCCGGTCAGCGGCGGAAGCTGTCCAGGAAGCACTGATCGATCGTGCCCCTCCCTGACCTGCTCGACGGCGTCACGCTGCCCGACGACATTGATGCCGGCGCGGCTCAGGCGGCGGCCGCACGGATCCGGGCGGCATGCTCTTGGCACATCGCGCCCGAGTTCGTGCAGACATGGGCCATGCCTGTCCCGACGGACGGGATCGTGGACCTGGACACGCTTCGGTTGGTGTCCGTCTCGCAGGTCACCATCGACGGCGAGACCCTCGACCCCGACGCCTACGACTGGTCGGAACAGGGCCGCGTGATCATCCGGCAAGGGAACCGCCGCGGCCGGGGTCTACGGAGCCTGGTGATCACAGCGGCCCACGGCTACGAGAAGTGTCCCGCTGACCTGGTGAACCTGGTCGCCAAACTCGCCGCTCCCGGGCTGGGCGGGATGCCCGTGAGATCCGAGGACACCGGGCCTTTCAAGACGTCCTACTTCGTTGCCGACCAGGGCGACGATCTTGCGCCGTACCGGATCCCCGTCGTCGCATGACTGGCGCATTCGAGCCGTTCTCCCACCATGGCGGCTCTCCACTGCCTCCGGTCCTGTTCGCGCCGGGTCAAGACGGTGTCGCAGAGGCGTACTGGCGGGGAGCCCAGTCGTCACCAGTAGGTGCTGGGGACGCCGTCACCGTCCGGTCCGCAACGTGGCTCGTTGAGGATGCTGCGGTGTGGCGTGGCCGACCCGGTGGTGTGCACCTGCGGCTCCGGCAATGCAACGCGGTCGGGACGCTCACGCCCCGCAGCGCGACAAAGTCCGGGTACGGCGTGCAACTCGTCGACGGAGCACCACTCGACATCCTCGGCGTCCTCAACGTGTTGTCGACCGATGATCCGGACGGGCACGTTGAAACCCGCGCCGAGTTGGTACCTGCAGGCTCATGGGCTGGGAGGTCGGGGGACCTCATCAGCCTGACGGGAACTCGTTGGGAGCAGGTCGGTGATGCCATGGACCGCGCGTCAGGGTCATGGACACCTCTCCCAGTCGTTCGGATGCGGAGGGCTCGCACGTGAACCTCGTCGAACGTCTCGCCGGCTTGCCCAGCGTCCAGCGGGAAGTCCACCAGGGCGCCAACAAGGTGGCCCGCACCGCGAAGGCGCTTGCCGCCGGGCACGGCGGCCTCGCCGGCGACATCAAGGTCGAGCGGGTGGGCCTCTTCGACGTGGACGTCGTCCTCCAGCACGAGGGTGCGCTGGCCATTGAGGTCGGCCATGTCGACAAGGTCTTCGACTCCGGCTGGGTGCCCGGCCTCCACATCATGCGGGACGCCGCCAACCTCACCACCTGAGCAGGAGGCGAACCATGCCTTGGTTGGACGCCCCGACCTGGATACAGGAAGAACTCGACGCGACGTTCCCTACCTGGCAGATCACGCCGGAGGCCGACAACGTCCGGTTCAACCAGTACCCGACCGTCGTCTGGTCTCTGCATCTGGCCAACCCCGACTCGCGCGGCATCTGGACCGGGAACCTGACCCTGGCCCTCACCTGCTCCCCGGCGTCCGCCGATGACCACGTGGCGGCCCTCCATGACGCTGTGCAGGCCTGGGAGACGCCGGGCCCGATCCAGGGCGTCACGCTCATCAACTATGCCCCCGGTCGGTCGCCATCCGGCCGGGCGGTCCGCACGTACGTGCTCATCTACTCCCTGACCTGGGACCACTGAAAGGAAACACCATGGCAATCGTCAAGGACGGCCTGATCGTCCCGAAGTTCGGGGCGCTGTTCACCAACGCGGAGGGCGTCAGCCCGATCGGCTCGATCAACGACTTCTCGCTGCTCTCTGGCCCGGCTGGCTGGACCCATCATGGGCACCTCAGCCGGGAGAACCTGCCCGAGACCAGCAGCGACGGCGGCGACACCGCGACCCTGTCGACCTGGCTGGAGATGAACACCGACTCGGAGACCGAGGAGTCAGTCGACACCGTGGTGTACAGCATGCTGCAGCGCGACGCCAACACGATCGCCGCGCTGACCGCGCTGTCCGGCACGAAGGTGTCGGCCTTCGAGTTGTGGATGGCGGGCACTCGCCGGTTCGGCATCTGGTATCCGTCGATGAAGGCGGCCATGACCGGGCGGCCCACCCCGAACGGCACCGACCAGTACTCCGAGTCGAAGCTGTCGATGACGATCCTCAAGCCGTCGTCGTCGATCGCTGCGCTGCACAACCCGGCGCTCGGACGGTCCGGCTGGCCGAACCCGACCAACCCGGACTCGCTCTACTTCGACACGACCGCGTTCACCGGATCCGCGGCGCCCGTCATCGGATCGGCGCTGCCGGCCGGGGCGGCCGTCGGCGATTCGCTGGTGCTCACCGGCGTCCGGTTCAACGGCGCGACCGGCATCACGATCAAGGGAGCCAACGTCACGAAGTTCTCGGTGCTGAGCCCGACCATGATCTCCTTGGTGGTCCCCGCCACGGTGGCGGGCTCGTCGCCGATCATCGTGACCACCCCGGCGGGCGCCTCGCCGGCCTTCGCGTACACGGCCGCCTGATATGGCCGCCAAGGCGAAGCAGCAGAAGTCCAAGAAGAAGCCCGCGAAGCAGCAGAAGCCCCGCAGGCTCGAAGCAAACCCGCAGGTCGCCTACTGGCTGGACCGGGCACCGGAGATCCGCGGAATCAGGCGCCCGGCCACCCGGATGAAGATGGCGGCCATGTTGCAGCGGGTCGACCCGGCACGCCTGATCGCCGACGTCGACATCACCGACATGTCCGAAGTGGTCGCCGACATCGACGAACTGCTCACCGTCGCCGGCGGTGACGCCTACACCGACTGGATCGAACAGGTGCCGTTCGCCGACGGCCTGCAGGTCGAGGTGCTGCTCGAGTTCTTCAATTCCAAGGTCTTCCCCGACCTGGGAAAAGACTCGAACTCGCCGAACTGAGCGAAGGCGCGGAAGTCGAACTCGTGCACGACTTCCGCGCCTTCTACCACCTGTCGTGGTGGGAGCAGGTCGAGCGAGGCGACGTCGAAGAACTAGACCTACTTCTGGCGGGTCTCAAGATCAGGCCGGACTCGCTGTGGCGGGCAACCCTATTCACCCGGAACCCGCCAAAACGACCCGAGGGCCAATCGACCCAACTGGGTTGGCTCGGCTGGGACCAGCAGTTGGCGCTGCTGCTGGAGATCCGGAACCTGCTCGCCGGCAAAAGCGGACGCCTCCAAGGCCCGCCGACATCATCCGGCGAAGCCGTTCAACTCGAATCCGAGATCGACGTGCTGATGCAGCTGCGGCGACCCAACTGACCGAGGGGGTGCGGCGGTGACCAACTATGTCGACAAGGTCGGGATCCGGGTTTTCGCCGACACCCGCGGAGCCGACCGGGACATCAAGAAGGTCACCGCGAAGCGGCGCCAAGCCGTCATCGAGGCCGTCCTCGACGACGCCATGGCGAAGCGGGCGCTGAAGAAGCTCAACAACCATCCGGAGGTCGTCGAGGTCACCGCCCGTGTCGAGAAGGCGCGGGCGAAGCTCGAAGCACTCAAGCGCGACATCCAGAAGGATGCCGACGCAACTGTCAGCATCAACGCCGACATCAAGACCGCTCGGGCCAAGCTGGCTCAGTTGCGCGCCGACCTGGCCAGCACCGACGACAAGAACGCCAAGGTCAAGATCCGCGCCGACATCAAAGACGCGATGGCGGGCATCCAGCAGCTGCGGGCGCATCTGGCCGGCATCCAGGATCACAAGGCGCAGGTCACGGTCGACGCGAAGCAGGCCGCCAAGGAACTGGGCGACCTGGAGAAGGAACGCAAGGCGAAGATCCAGGCGCACGCCGAGACGATGGCCGCGAAACTCGAACTGGCCCGGGTCGCCCGCGAACGGATCGTGAACCTGATCGTCAAGGTCAGGTCGTCGGCGGCCGCGGGACAGATCCGGTCCTTGGTGGCCGGCCTGTCCGGGCTCAACATGCTCCGCGGCTGGGGCCAGTCGCTGTCCAACCTCGGCGCGAACCTGCCGCAGATCGCGATGAAGATCGCCATGATCGGCTCCGCGATCGCGGCGCTGGTCTCGGTCGGATTCAACGCTGCCGGTGCGGTGGCGGCGCTCGGTTCGTCGCTGGCGTCCATCGGGCCGATGGCGCTCGGCGCCGTTGCCGGGATTGGTGCAGCGGTGTCGATCATCGGCACCCTGATCGCAGCATTCCGCGGCGTCGGTGCCGCAGTGTCTGCAGCCGGCAAGTCCATGGGCGGCGGCGGAGGCGGCGGAGGAGGGTCGATCGGCCAGTCCGCGCAGGAAGCGGCCCAGAAGGCTCAGCAGCTGGTCCAGGCGCAGCGGGCCCTCCGCAACGCTCACGAGCAGGCCGCGCAGGCCGCCCGGAACCTGAAGTCAGCACAGCGGGACCTCAAGGACGCCGAGCAGTCTCTGGCGGACGCTCAGAAGCGGTCCGTCGAGGCACAGAAGGCGCTCAGCAAGGCGCGTGAGGACGCGCGCCGGTCGATCCGGGACCTCGCGAACGATGTAACCGACGCGAAGCTGGATCAGAAGCAGGCCGCGTTCGATCTCGCGGACGCTGAGAAGGCGTACGCCGAAGCGGTCCGCAACGGTGCCGACCCTGAGAAGCTCGCACGTCTCGAACTGGAGTTGGAGAAGGCCCGCCAGGCCTACAAGAAGTCAGGCGAGGCGGTTAAGGACGCCGGGAAGAAGTCCGACGAGGCCAACAAAAAGGGCATCGACGGCTCCGACGAGGTCACCGAAGCGCAGAAGCGGATCGCTGACGCCGCCCGGGAGGTTCGCGATGCCCAGCGCGGCGTAGCGGACGCGCACCAGCGGGTCGCCGACGCACACCGTGCTGTCCGGGATGCCGCCGAGGCAGTGAAGGACGCCCAGGCAAACCTGCGGATCGCGAACATGAAGACCGCCAGGTCGGCGGCAGCCGCGGGCGGCGGGATGAACGCGTTCGCGGACGCCATGAAGAAGCTGCCGCCGAACGCGCAGGAAGCGGTCCGGGCGCTGCTGCGGCTCGGCGCCCAACTCGAAGGCGTCCGGCGCATCATCCAGCAGCGGTTCTTCGAAGGATTCGCCGACCATCTGGACCGGCTGTCCGCGGTGATCATTCCGCAGATGCGTGCCGGTCTCGGCAACCTCGCCGGAGCACTGGGCGCCTTCACCAACGCCGGCATGGACGCCCTCACCAAGAGCCTGGCCGGCGGCGTGCTGCAGCGCATGTTCGACCTGACCGCGCAGTCGGTCCGCAACGCCACCGAAGGCCTGCGGCCATTCATCGATGGCCTGGTCCGCATCGGCGCCGCCGGCGCGACGTTCCTGCCCACGGTCGGTGAACGCCTCGCCGAACTCGGCAAGAGGTTCGGCGCGTGGGCATCCAGCGCCGACCTGGCCGGCATGATGCGCACGGCCGCCATGCAGGCCGGACACCTGTTCGACGTCGTCCGGCACCTCGGCGGCATCATCGGCGGCGTCTTCAAGGCGATGGACACCGGCCGCTCGGCCGGTCTGGCGAGCCTCGCCGACACCCTCAGCCGAATCCGCGACATCGTCAACGGTTCCGGGTTCCAGACCGCCATGAAGATCGTGTTCACAGGCGCCGCCGTTGGCGCCGCGGCGCTAAGCAAGGCTCTCAACCCGATCGGGAAGGCGCTGGAGTCGTTGTCGCCGCTGCTCGGTGACGTCCTCGCAACCCTGGGTGGTGCCGCGGCGTCCGCACTGACCGGCATCTTCGAGGCCCTGGCGCAACCGGTCGCACAGGATGGCCTCTCGGCCGCGCTGGCCGCGCTGGGCGACATGATCAAGAACATCCCGTGGATGGCGCTCGGTCAAGCCGTCGGCGTCCTCGGTCAGGCAATCGCGAAGATTGCGCCACTGGTGACTACCCTCCTGAACGCCGTCGCTCCACTGCTGCCCCCGATCCTCGCCGCCGTCGCCATGCTCATCCCGCCCCTGGTGCGGCTCGTGCAGGCGATCCTGCCGCCACTGGTCCAGATCGTCCAGGCGCTGATCCCCGTGATCGAGGCGCTTGCACCAGTGATCGACGCTCTCGTGCCGATCGCCGGCGCGCTGGCCGTGGCGCTGGCCCAAACTCTCGCCCCGATACTGAAGGGCGTCGCACTTCTGGTGAAGAACGTACTCGCTCCAGTGCTGAAGTGGCTCGGCGACAACATCATCATTCCGCTGGTCCGGGTCGTCCAGAAGGTGCTGGCCGGGGACTTCAGCGGAGCGTGGCGGATAGCTCAGCAGACCGTTTCCAGGGTCTGTGGGCAGATCGGCACCGTACTGGGTTCGCTGGTGTCAAGGGCGCTCGGTGCGATCGGCCGCTGGGCCTCCGAGATGGGCGCCAAGGTCAGGTCGATGTGGAACGACGCCGTCGCCAGAGTCAGGACCGGGGCCGGTCAGGTCGTCGACTGGGTCAGGGGAGTCCCTGGCCGGATCTCGTCTGCGCTGGGTGGTCTTGGCAATCTGCTGCTGGGCGCCGGTCAGAGCATCATGAACGGCTTCCTGGACGGCCTCCAACGCTCGTGGCGGTACGTGACCGATTTCGTCAACGGGATCGCGTCGTGGATCGCGCAGAACAAGGGCCCGCTCGAGTACGACTACCGGCTGCTGCAGCCCGCCGGCAAGAAGATGATGGCCGGCCTGCGGGACTCGATGGCTGCCGGCTTCCGTGATGTTCAGGGTCTGGTGTCCGGCTTCGCGCCCCGCATCAGCGCCGACCTCACCACCGACGTTTCTGCCGGCGGCCGCCAAGGCGACGGCATGGTGCAACTCAACTTCAACGTGGAGAACATGTCGGTACGCCGCGACAGCGACATTCGGCAGATCTCCACCGACCTTCGCGATTTGGTCGCCTCGCGTGGCCGGTCGTCGGGTAACCTTGGATTGGCGGTGACGGGCGCATGAAGTTCAACGGCGTGAACGCGTCGACGATCGGCGTCCGCTGCTTCCCGCAGCTCGGCCAGTACATTGCCGACGGCGACGCTCAGACTGTTCGCCTGCCCGGCCGGGACGGTGAACTGTTCCTGGCCGCCAACCAAGGCCCCGCGGAGTTTCCCGTCACCGTACGAGCGGACGCCGCCGACGCGGCGGCGGCGAGGACATTACTCGACCAGACTGCCGCCTGGCTGGCAGCCGGACCTGCGCAGTTGGTCTTCAACGAGTTGCCCGACCGCTACTGGCTGGCGCGACTCCGGGGCGGCCTCGCTTGGTCCCTGGGAGCCGGCTCCTATCGCGTCGTGGCCAACATCGTGATGCGTGCCGACGATCCGCACGCCTATGCGCTCGTTGATGACGTGACAGTCCTGACCAGCCCGGGGACCGTGGGGCGTCTTCGGGGCAACGCGGTGTCGTGGCCGACCGTGTGGGTGTCCGGCGTGTTGACCGCCGGCCAGACGGTCATCCTCGATCTCTGGGGACGGACCGTCGCAGTGACCGGGCCGCTGGCGGCCAATGAGGTTGCCATCCTCGATTATCAGAACTACAGCTTCCGCGTGGCCGTGGCGACCTCCACCGCCGTCCGCAACAACCAGTTGCTGAACCCGGTCGGAACGGACTGGGCTTCGCTGTCTGGTTGGGTGCTGACTCCGCTGTGGTACGGCTCGGGGGGCACCGGCACCAACACCTTGGTGTCGTCCGCCCAAACCCTCCCCGACGGCTCTGTGGTCCCCGGATACATCCGCAAGACCTGGAACACGGTCGGCGCGACGATCTCGACCGTAGGCTTCACGCTCACACGCTCTGCAAGCAGCCGCGGCGCCGTGACCGCTGGGCAGTGGCGAACCTTCCAGTTGGCTGTGCGCACCTCGATCGCGGCGCCCCCTGTGCAGAACTTCTGGCAGATCACCTTCTGGTCTGCAGCCTCAGGTGGAACCCAGATCGGCGCCACCGTCAATGGGCCAACGCTGTCCAACCCCACCCCTGGGCAGTGGACCCAGTACTCACACAGCCTCAGCGTGCCGGCAGGCGCGACTCACGCCGAGGTGACGTGGTACGTCCGCTTCCCTGACGGCAGTGTTGCGCCCGGCGCCACCCTGGACGCCACGGGCGCAATGGTGGAGTCCGCCAGCACACTGCGGCCGCCGATCTGGGGCGATCGGGCCCCCGAGGCCCCAGACGTGTCCTACGTCTGGACCGGCACGGCGGGAGCGTCCACGTCTCTGATGAGGATCTCGACACTCGCCCCGGTTCGGAACCTGGCCGGGAAGCTGTCCACGCTCGCCCGGATTCCCTGTCCGGTGGGCGGCGGACCAGTCGCGTGGACCACGACCGGCAGCGGCGTGCAAGTCAGCGTGACTTGCAACTCGAGGTGGATCTGATGGCTGGCGAGCCACCCGTTGTCGTCCTGGACAGCGCAGGCATTCCGGTCGATCTGCTGACCGACGTCTGGGACGTGAAGGTGCCCACCGAGATCAACGGCGAGCAGACCGTCACGTGGGCGATGGCGGCCAACGATCCGCGGGCCACGCTGATCGTCAACGAAGCACGCGTCCAGGTCGACGGCGTGATCTTCCGGGTCAAGAAGGTCACAACCGCGCGCGAAGGCACCGACGCGCCGACCATGCTCGTCTATGGTGAGGCCACTTGGTACGACCTGGCCGGTCAGCCACGACTCGCGGACAGGGAATGGACCAGCAGCCTTCCCGGCCCAGCGGTGACCGCAGCCCTGCTCGGCACCGGATGGTCGGTCGGTGTTGTCACGGTCAACACGAGCCGGTCTTGGAAGTGGTCGGCGGGGAACCCGTTGGAGGTGCTGCGGCAGATCCAGCAGGTGCACGGCGGCGACCTGAGCTTCGACACGCAGGCGAAGACGGTCAGCCTCCGCCCGACGCAGGGCCAGGATCTGGGGCTGTTGTTCGCGGTCGGCCGCAACGTGACGACGCTGCGCCGGATCGTAGACACCTCGCAGCTGGTGACCCGCATGCATGCGATCACCGAGGACGGCTACACGTTCAAGACCATCAACGACGACAAGGACTACGTCGACAACAACTCGTGGACGGCCGACGTCATTCACGGGTACCTGACGTATTCGGCATCCACGGGGTCCGGCGCCATGCTGTCGCTCACACAGGCCGCACTCGCCGAGTACGCCCGGCCGCGCACCACCTACGAGGCTGAAGTGATGGACCTCAGCGTGATCGCCAACGATCATCTCGAAGACCTCCACCTCGGCGATGAGGCGATCGTCTTCGACGAGCAGATCGGCATCCAGGCCAAACACCGCATCGTGCGCCTGGAGAAGGACATTCTGGAGCCGTGGCACACCGTCGTCACGCTCAGCTCGACGCTGCGGAACCTCGGTGACGGCTCTGACGGTGGCAAGTTCTCCGGCAAGGACGATCCCTCCAAAGCCGAACCCAAGCCGCCGACCGGGCTCAACCTGTCAACGGCCGGCTACTGGTACAACGGATCCCCGCGGTCGTCCGTGCAGGCGACGTGGAGCCTCGTCACCCAGGGCATTTCCGGGTTCGGCGTCGCGATCGCGTACTACAGCGTGCGAATCACCGGGGGTCGCACGGCCCGCGCCGACACGACAACGGTCGGGTTCGACGGGCTCGACCCGAACAAGCTGGTGTCTGTGCAGGTATGCGCCGTATCGGTCGACGGGGTGGCCAGTAAATGGACGCCGGCGGTTCAGATCACCACCGCCACGCCGACCGCCGACATCGACCCGCCCACCCCGTTCGCGCTGTCCAGCGCGAACGGCATGGTGACGATCGCGTGGGACAAGAAGATCCAGGCCGGCGGGGCCCCGTTCTCGCCGCCGCTGTATCTCGCGCACGTCGAGGTGCAGGAAGGCACATCGGCCGCCGGGCCCTGGGTGGACGCCGGCGCCGTCACTACCGCGGTGCCGGCCCTGATCCGAACTCATACCGGCAACATCGGCCAAACCCGGTGGTACCGCGGGCGGTGCATCTCAACGATCGGCGCCGAGGGCGTCTGGGGTCCGACGACGTCGATCACCATCACCTCCGCTGTCGACACTGCGATCAATGCTGCCCAGGCGAGTGCGAGCGCTGCAGCGAGTGCGGCGGCGGCGGCGCAGACGACCGCGGACGGCAAGAACCGGATCTTCGCCCAGGCGGGTACACCGACCGCGTCCGCTGCCGGCGACCAGTGGTTCGTCCTCAGCTCTGGGAAGGTCGTCGATATCCGTGTCTGGAACGGCACGTCATGGGTGAGTTACACGCTGGTCGCATCGTCGGTGATCGTCCCGTCGAGCATCGGCACTGTTCTGATCGAGGACGGTGCGATCACCGCGAACAAGCTCACCGCCGACTCGGCGTTGATCAACAAGATCTTCACCGACGTCCTGGTGGCCGGGAAGGTGTCCGGTGCGATGATCCAGGGCACCGCGATCGACGGCAAGACGGTCACTGGTGCGGTCGTCCGCACCGCAGCAACCGGTGCCCGAACCCAACTCGACACCAACGGGCTCCGCGTCATCGACTCGGGTGGGAATGACCTGGTCAGACTGGGTTTTAGCTACCCCACCGGTTTGGCGGTCCGAGACCCGAAGACCGGTGGGATGCTGGAAGCCTCCGGGATGATCTTCGGGTCCCAGTTCCTCACCCCGAACGGGCATCCCCGCGGCTGGGACACGGTCGCGGTGAACACGCCGAACTATGCCCGGGTCGGTCAGTACGCAACCGCGATCAGTTCACTGTCCGGCCGGGCGAACCTGGTCGCCTATGTGGCGATCGCCGGCAACTCGGGCGGCACCGAGCTGAACTCAATGGACGTCATGGTGCAGGTTCACAGCGTCTCCAACCCGTCCTCACCGACCGCGAACCGGCTCCATGCTGCACAGAACCCCGTGTCCTGGACGAACCTCAGCGTGATGAACACCGAGACGGTGATCCTGATGGAACCGGCAAGCTTCGGCACCGCCGGCAACGCGTACGCCGTGGTGTGGGTCCGGAACCGCAACAGCGGCTCCCGCAGCCTACAGGCCTGGGTTGGCCCGATCGGGGTGCTGCCAGCATGACCGAGATCCGCATCGCCGCCCCCACCGACAACATCGTATGGAACCAGGTCGTCAACCGGACCCGCAGCGGAGTAGTACCCGCCGGCTACACCTACGACACCTGGTTCGGCGGCAACGTCGACAGGATGAATACCGATTGGTCCCCAACTGGAGCCGGAATCTGGCGAGACAGCGACCTGTTCGGGTTCACGACCCTGCCGTTGTCGAACCTGTACCAGCCGGCTGACGCTGGCCGGGCCACGATCATCACGGTCGACATGACGGCTACCGCCGCCAACCCGTTCGACTACCTCGTGGCCCGGTACCGGCTCGGCGGAGCCGTCCAGGTGTTGGCCGACAACCCGGCGTGGACCACCGATGGGTCGGTCAAGTCGCTGACGCAGGTGTTCGTTATCCCCGCCGGTGCGGTCGACATCACCATCTCGTCCGAGGACTCGGCCGTGACGGTCAGCAGCGGACGCATCACCGCCCTGTCGGTCACCGCCGAACCGCAATACATGCCGGCACCGAACGCCACCACCTTCAAAATCTGGCGGCCAGCGACCGGCCTCACCGACGTCACCTCGAAGATGCTCGGCAGCTTCATCCTCACCGGCGCCCGGGCGGGTTCCCTGGAGATCGAACTGACGTACACCTACGACCTCACCACCTGGGTAGGGAACCCAGCCCGCGCCGGCAAACTCCTCGTCATCAACCCGACCCGGTTCACCCGGGTCCACGCCAAACCGTCCAGCAGCTTCGGGTTCCCCGGCGCCACCTTCTCCGTGTGGCACCGATGGAACGGCGGCAGCACAATCACCGACGTCAACTTGGCCATCCCCGGCAGCACCACAGCGACCGGCAGCTACAACTCGAAGCTGAAAATACCGCCACTGCTGATCGACGTCCCCCCCGGGCAATCCATGTCGGAACTCACCATCGCCGTAGCCCTCAACGGCGGCGTCGCCGGCACCCAACAACCAACCCTGTTCGTCCCCTGCTGAACAGACCCACCCCCACCCCCCAAAGGAGAACCCTCATGCCATCGCCGACACCCGAAAGCAGCTGGTGACTGCCGGCGAATGGGCGGCGCTGCTCGGCGGCATCGCTCTGCTCGTCACCGCGCTCGGCGGCGCACTGGTCGGCATCGTGAAGACCCTCGGCGAGCTACGCGTCATGCGCCAACAGATCGCCGAAGTCCACCACGAATCAACCCCCAACTCCGGCGCAAGCATGCACGACGCGGTCGTGCTGAAGATCGCGCCCCGCCTCGATCAGGTCGCCGACCGGATCGAAGAGATCGCCGCCCGTCAGGAAGTACTGGAGCAAGCCGCCGCTGACCGCCGCGTCGACCACGACCGCCGCCTCAACGGAATGGAGTCCGACGTCCGAGGCATCCGCCGCGACGTCGGACGCCTCGCCGACGACAACCGCACCGACCGCGACCGCGCCGAAGCGGTCCACCGCGACCTATGGGCAGCCATCCGCAGCTGGATGCCCGGCAACAACACCTAGACCCCCAAAAACCGTCAAGCCCTCGCCACCCCGGCGGGGGCTTTCGCATACCCGAAGGAGTTAGCGATGAACACAGAGACGGCCGCCGCGATCAAAGCGGCATCGCCCGAGATTGAGCCGGAGGACGCCGACCAGGTCGAGCCGCCCGTCCCGGACGCCGTGGACGACGACGACATCGACCCCGACGACGCCGAGGCACAGGAGGGCGAACATGCCGAACAGTGACAAGGGCCCATTCCTCACCCCGGCCGAGTTCCGCGCCCGGGCAATCGCAATGGTCGGCCTGCCGTACATCCTGGGCGCCGAGTGGTCGCCGTCGGTGGTCGCACCGAAGCGTCCGAAGGCGTTGGACTGCTCGGAGTTGATCGAGGGCCTGTGCCGGGAGAACGGCACCCCGATCGGGGACCTCGCCGCCGCCCAGTACGACCGGACGGTCAAAGCCACCGGGTCGCCGCGTGTCGGCGACCTCGTGTTCTTGCGGAACAACAGGTCCCGCTGGAACGGGATCGGCCACGTCGCCGTCATCACCGGCCGGCTCGCGAACGGCGATTGGGAGATCGTGGAGGCCCGCGGCCGCAAGTACGGCGTGGTCCGGTCGACGCTGTCCTACTGGAAGACCAGGGGCGCCTACACGGGCCTGCGTCGCTTCCCGGCCTTCGCGCTGCGACCGGAGCGGAAGCCGCACCCGCCCGTGCCGGGAGCACCCGCGTTCCCGCTGACCCGCGGCTTCTACTTCGGCCCGAAGAGCGGACCGGACCGATCCGTGTCGGGCTACTACGGCCGCAAGTTCGCCGGCCGGACAGACAACTACTGGCTCGCGAAGTGGCAGCAGCAGGCCAAGAAGATCGGCGCCTACACCGGGAAGGTCGACGGTGAGTGGGGTCCGCTCTCCCGCAAGGCCGCGCTCCGGATCCAGAAGCGGGCCGGTGTCCACCAGTCCGGCCTGGCCGGCCGAGGCACCTGGGACCAGGCCTGGAAGCTCGAAGGGAAGATGTGATGACCCCCAACACGCGCAAGGCCCTGTACGGGCTCATCCCCGCGGTGGTGACACTGCTGACCGTCTACGGCGTCCTCACGTCGAACCTGGCCGTTCAGTGGGCCAACGTGGCCACCCTGACCATCGGCTTCGGCTACGCCGCATCGAGGGCGACCGGGCACCGGTTCGGGGACCCCGAGGTCCGCCGCGCACTGTACGTCTTGGTCCCGGCCTCGGTCGCCCTGGTCGGCGGCTACGTCTCGCTCGACGTCGGACTGTGGACGTCGCTCGTGATGGCTGTCCTGGGCGCGGGCTTGGCCGGGCTGAACGTCGACCCGGACGAACAGGCCGGCGCCGGCGACGGGCTCGACATCATCAACGGTCGGGACGACGAGTCGCCGCGGCGGATGCTGCGGGTCGTCGCCACCGTCGGCGTGATGGTCCTCGCCTTCTGCCGGCGTCAAGCGATCAGCCCATCGGTCAGGGAAGGGGGTGATTCCCCAATGAAGATCAAGCGCATCATCGCCGCCATCGCGGCCAGCTTGGCTCTGGCCATTCCGGTCACGGCCGCCGCAGTGACTGCCGATCCAATCTCCAACGCCTGGCGTGGAGGCTACGGCGACTGGCCGGTCTGACTCTCGCAGCCAACGAAACGGCCCCCCGCTCCAACTCGGAGCGGGGGGCCGCTTTCGCGTCCCCGCCCCCTTCATCCCTCACTCGTACATCTGTACGATTCCGGCATGCAGGACGACGACCGCCTCTACCCGTCGCCGCGCAACGCCGTGCGCCCCCCGTACGGCAAGGACCGCAAAGAAGGCCACGCCAGCCGCTACCTCGTCCTGTGCCGTCTCGTCTGGCCCAGCCGTACCGAGATCCGACCCGCCTGGGTCGAGTGGACCAGCAGCGACCGTGCGCTGGTGGTGTGGACGCCACGCGCCGGCGGCCGGGAGCGGAGGACGTGGCTGATGAAGGAAGACGTGAGGCCGAAACTCGTCTACTGAACCCGAGATGCACGTTTGGCCTATCACTTGGCCCATTTGGCGCCTTTGCACCTGTGAGAATAGAACACCCCGCCCGACTGTGTTGCCTAGCCGGACGGGGCTTGGTGGTGGTGGA
>WBZS01000903.1_pt1 | contig 28482 bp, 29 predicted proteins | sample 5204201 | NCBI WGS metagenome assembly WBZS01 (sample SAMN12344357, study PRJNA552823) | activated sludge metagenome | biome: Activated sludge suspended growth; feature: Nitrification reactor; material: Wastewater; isolation source: activated sludge from nitrification reactor of wastewater... | reverse complement strand
TCACAAAATACAGCCCAACCTCTTCCGCCGCCTCGGTCCCGCTATAGAGCGTCGTATCCAGCCCACCCAGTACGAAGCCCTGCCGCTCATACCACTCGATGCCCGGCGCGTTCAGGTTCGACGTCTCCAGCCACAGGCACAGCGCCTTTTGCCGCTTCGCGCGCGCGAAGACCGGCTCCAGCAGCCGGTGGCCGAGGCCCTGGCCAGGGCTCGCAGCGGCGAAATCCAGGATGCCAAGAGCCTGGCGACGCTGTTTCTGGCGCTGCCGCTTTTGGCTGAAAGGTGAAGAGCGAAGTGCGACGGCGACGTTGCCGCGCGGTCGCGACGTAGGGAATACAACGCGCCCTTCGCTCCTCGCCCTTCGCCCCGCTTTTCCGGTCGATTCTCCGCCCTTGATCGACACTCTCCCATCTGGTATACTCTTCAGGCTTGACCGCCCTGGGTTGTGGGGCGGTTTCGTTTGCCCAGAGAGTGAGCGTGTGTCATGCCAGACTTAATCAAAGCCGTTGAAGCGCCGCGCAACAAAACGATCCCGTATCTGCAGCCCGGCGACAACATCTCCGTGCACGTCAAAATCCGCGAAGGCAGCAAGGAACGCATCCAGGAGTTCCGCGGCATCGTGATCCGCGTGCGCAAGGGTGGGAACCAGGCCACCTTCACTGTGCGGCGCATCGCCTCGCACGGGGTGGGTGTTGAGCGAACCTTCCTGCTGCGCTCGCCGCGCATCGAGAAGGTCGACCTGTTCCGCAGTTCCCGCGTCCGTCGCGCGCAGCTGTACTTCCTGCGCGATCTGCGCGGCAAGGCTGCTCGCCTGAAGGAAAAGGCGCGCGTCGAAGCCTGAGTTTTGTCTTTGACAACGCGGCCGGCGACCTTCGCCGGCCGCGTTTTTGTTTCCAGTGAGAATTCATGCGCAAACCCCTGATCGGCCTGACCGCAGAACGCTGGTCCTCAGGCTATCTGTCCCGCCCCGACCAAGACGTGCACGGCATGTTGCGCACCTATGTCGAAGCCCTGCTTGGGGCCGGCGCGCTGCCCGTCATCGTGCCGCTGGGCCTCTCCGAGTCCGACCGCCGCGAACTGGCCGGGCGCCTCGACGGCCTGCTTCTCCCGGGCGGCGGTGACGTCGACCCGGCAGAATACGGCGAAGCCCCGCACCCGAAACTTGCAGATGATCTCGACCCGCTCCGCGATTCGATCGAGATCGGGTTGGCGCGTGACGCCGTCGCCACGGGGCTGCCGCTGCTCGCGGTCTGCCGCGGCATCCAGGTACTCAACGTGGCGCTCGGCGGCACGCTGATCCAGGACATCCCGAGCCAGGTGCCCGGCGCGATGCGTCACAGCTTCCGGCTGCGCGAGGCGCCGCGCGAACATCTGGCGCACGAGGTGCAGGTCGCCGAAGGGTCCCGTTTGGCCGAGGTCCTGGGGGCGCCGATCGTGCGCGTCAACAGCCGCCATCACCAGGCCGTGCGTGCCGTCGCGCCCGGGCTCGAGATCGTAGCCCGCGCGCCCGATGGCGTCATCGAGGGCGTCGAACTGCCCGGTCATCCCTTCCTGCTGGGCGTGCAATGGCACCCCGAGAACTTGCAGGCGTTGCCGGAGATGAAGCGGCTTTTTGTGGGATTCGTCGAGGCAGCCGCAAACGGGAAGAGGGAGGAGAGAGAAGGGAGGAGCGAATAGCGCGGCAATGTTCGCTCCTCCCTCTTCCCTTACAGCAGCCCTAACTCACGCGCCTTCAAGGCCGCCTGCGTGCGATCGCGGGCGTCGATCTTGGCGAGGACGTTGGTGACGTAGTTTTTGACCGTGCCTTCGGCCAGGCTGAGCTTGAGCGCGATCTCCTTGTTGCTGAGACCATCGGCGACAAGGCGCAGGATGCCGAGCTCGCGCTCCGAGAGCGGCTCAGGCAGTTCGGCCGGGCGCGCGGCGGGCGCCAGGCGCGCGAATTCGGCGAAGACCTTGCGCGCTACCGAGGGCTCGATCAGCGCGCCACCGTTCATCACCGTGCGGATCGCGCCGGCCAGTTCGGCCCCCGAGAGGTCCTTCAGCAGGTACCCTCGCGCACCGGCGCGCAGGCCCTCGAACACGTTGGCGTCATCGTCAAACGTGGTCAGGATGATGACGCGCGCATCCGGCTCTCGGGACATCAACCGTCGGGTCGCTTCGACGCCGTTCATCTGCGGCATACGGATGTCCATCAACACGACGTCGGGGCGGGTTTGTTCGAAGGCGTCGAGCCCGGCCTGGCCGTCGCCGGCCTCGCCCACGATCTCGAAATCGGCCTCGAGCTCGAGCAACGTGCGCAGGCCGTCACGCATCAGGCGCTGATCGTCGACGAGCAGGATACGGATCATGAAACCCCCGTTGGAAGGCCGCGGACAGTGGGCCAATGACGCCGCAGCGCCGATCGCCAGACAGCACTCACGATCATGAAGACTCGGCCGCCGGCACCGTGACCCTGATCTGTGCCCCGCCGCGCGGGCTGGCGCCCAGGGTGAGCACCCCACCCACCGAATCGGTGCGTTCGCGCAATCCGCGCAGCCCGAGGCCGTCGCCCAGCTCGGCGGGCAGACCGTGGCCGTCGTCGTCGACGCTCAAGCGAACACCGTCGGCACACGGCGCCAGTTCGACCCAGACCTGACGCGCTTGAGCATGACGCTGCGCGTTGGTCAGCGCCTCCTGCGCGCCGCGATAGAGCGCGTGGCGTTGCGGGTCGGTCAGGTGCGGCAGATCGGGCGACACGTGTAATTGCACCGGAAGGCCGGTCGCATCCTGAAACTGGCGGGTCAGTTTCGAGAGCGCGGGACCGAGCGGCAGATCATCTTCACGTGGGCTGCGCAGCGCCTGCAACGTGCGGCGCAGATCGGCCAGGGCCTCTTTCATCTGCTCGCGAACGGTGCCGATCATGCGGCCGGCACGCTCGGGGTCGGTCGGAACCAGTCGCTGGGCGCCCTCAAGCTGCACGACGGCAACAGTCAGACGATGGCCGAGCGAGTCGTGCAGCTCGCGTGAGAGGCGATTGCGCTCGTCGGAGATCGCCAGTTGCTCGACCTGCTCCGACTTTTCGCGCAGTTGAGCGTGAGTCACCTGAAGTTCACCCAGCAGACGTTGCGCGTTGTTACGCGCCTCCTCGGCGTCTTGAGCGTTCTTGCCGAAGGCGCCGAAGAAGACGTATCCGCCGATGTACGGCAGCAGCGTCACCAGGCCGGGCAGAGGCCCCATCCTGAGCGCGAGGAAGCCGTATGTGATCACGCCGAAGGCCGCGATCCAGAGCAGGCCAGTGCGCGCCGGCACCATCATCATCGCCTTCGAGCTAAGCACGAAGAAGAGCACGGGCGCCGCGAAGCTGTTGGGGCCCGTCATGAAGAGGCCGGCGCAGATCAGCGATTCAAGCAGGAGGTAGAGCGTGGCGTTTCGGACGTTCTGCCAGAACATCGGCACGAAGTCCATCAGCCCGAACGCCAGAGACAGCCCGGTGCCCAACCACCGGGCGACCGGGTCATCGATACTGATCCACGTGATCAACGTGACCGCCAACACGGTGACCCAGCTGGCGAGGTTCATCAACAGATTGTTGTGGGTGTTGGCGGACGCATGAGGTTGAGTCATTGCGGCAGTCCGTGGCTGACGGCGGTCGATGCGCGAAGCCGGCGCGCCAGCAAATATAGCAGGAAACCCAACGGGCCCAGCAGCAGGATCAGGGCCAACAGCGGGCTGACGATCCAGGCCGAGAGGCCGCGCTCGCGCGCGTCGAGGTAGGCCCAGCGGCCGACAAACAGGTCGAAGGTCAGGAAGTGCGCCCAGGCGATCGTCGCGCCGAGCGGTGTTCCCAACAGGGCGGCGATGGCGCCGAGTTGCGGGTTCATCAGGCTGACGAGCAACGCCGGTAACTGGGGCGCGACCAGGGCGACGTAGAGCACGGCGGGCGCGGCCGCGACCCAGGGCGAACCGATGATTCGCCGCGTCCAGCTCCAGCCAGGCGCGGCGATCATCAGCAGCCAGAACGGCAGCACCAGGATGTTGCTCAGCTGAAAGAGCAGGTCCGGCGTCATCGACCCTCCATTCGCGCGATGCGCGATGCGCGGCCCGGCCAGACGATCGAGCCTGCTGCCGCGATCAGCACGCCTGCAGCCAGCACGAGCGCGGCCGTGAGCGTCGCGGCGTCGGGCGCCATGAGCGCTTGGCCGCGGAGCGCCTGCCAGATCAGTAACCCGACCAGGCCAAGGTAGCCCAGACCGGCGACCCAGGTCAGGGCGACGCGGCGGCGCAGGGTGAGGGCCGTGCCGAACCGCGAGACGAGCAGGGCGAGCAGCGGCAGGACCTGCAGCGCGTGCAGACCGACGAAGTGCGGGATGCGCAGATCGCCGCCTGTGACACTCCAACCCACGATGGGCAGCCCGGCGCCGCCATCGGCGACGCCGACGCTGTGCGCGCCGATCTCGACCGGTGCTCCGCCGGCCTGAAGCGCGGCGAGCTGGTCCGGAGTGGGCTGGGTCATCAGGAAGGCCACGGCCGCGCCGAGGGCGGTGATGACCAGGCCGAAGCGCAGGCCGGCGGCAAGCACGGGGTCGGCGAATCGCTGGCGGATCATCAGCACCGCAGCCAGTACGTTGAGGACGAGCGCGAACGTGATCGCGGCGCCCATCGTCGAGAACAGCGCGGCATCCAGCGGTGTGACGAGGTTGAAGTGGCTGCGCACACCGCGCACGACCTGCACGACGATCAGGGTCAGCTCGAGCGAAAAGACCAGGGCCGTCCCCCAACCGATCAGGCTGACGAGACGACGGTGGCCGTCGATGTGGCGCAGCATCCAGGCCAGGGTGACCGCGTACAGCGCGGTCGAGAGCGCGAACTTGGCCGGCTTCATCCAGGCCGGGGCGCCCGTGATCGTGCGCGGGTCGAGCGCCAGGCCGACGGCGGCGATGGCCAGCAGGAGCATGCCCCCAAGGGCGGCGGCGATCAGCGGGCGCTGGGTGGTCCACCAGTCGGGCAGACGCGGCGGGGCAGTTTCGTGGGGGATGGTGACGGCGGTCATGGGTTCTCCGGGATCGATCTCGTGTGTGAGATCCTTTGTACGGCCTGGGCGGTCATGTGGCCGAGTGCCGGAGGTCACGCCGGGTGGCACAGGTCCGGCCGGGTTAGAAGACCGACCGGATTTTGTTGAATAGGCTTTTGAATGGCCTTGTTTATCATTACTGCTCAGCCAGCAGGAAATTGGGGCGAAAAGCGGGGTGATGTGAGGGTCGGGGCTCCGCCCCGACCCTCACATCACCCCGCTTTTCGCCTGCCTATTCCCGACCGGGCTGAACAGTTACTGTTTTTCTGAGAATCAAGGGTGGACCTGTCAGGTCGTACGCTAGATTCACCCCAGCGCGAGGGTCACGATCACGCTCTCGGGCGCGAGCGCGGCGGCGCGCTCAGGCGACAACAGCGGTGCGTAGATCCGGATGATCTCGGTCGCCACAACCGCGTCGGGGCCGGTCAGCACGTCCGCCGTGGCCGGCTGTGCGCGCCCCTTGAGCCACAGGGAGACGGGCGCGCCGCCCTGCAGGTTGCGCCACCACAGGCGCTTGCGCCGCGTGACGAAGGCCAGCGTGTCGCCGTCGCGCTTGTACTGAACCGGCGTGCTGTATGCCGCGCCGCTCTTGCGGCCCTTGAAGGTCACCAGGACGTAAGCCCCGCTCATCAGCCCGTGAAACGGCGAGCGCAAGATGGCGGTGACGATCGGGTTGTACCACATGGTTGACCTCACTCGTAGCGAAAGCGCGCCACGCCCACACCGAAGAAGAGCGCGGCGAAGCCCAGCAACACGCCGACCTCGGGCAACACCGCAACCAGCCCTCGACCATGCAGGACGATGTCGAGCAAACCCTGCATGGCCCAGTACGTCGGCAACACCTGGACCGCCGTGCGCACGGCCTCCGGGAACATTTCGACCGGATACCAGCAGCCGCCCATCAGCGCCATGACCATGCCGACCATGATCGACAGCCCGCTGGCCTGGCGCTCCGATTTGATAAACGTGCCCAGCATCGTCCCGAGCGCGCCGGCGGCCAGCCCCGCGGCCAACAACACGGCGAAGAGGGCGACCGGATCGCGCAGCCAGTCGATCTTCATCACCCAGGTGCCGAAGGCGACGAGCAACGCCATCTGCACGAGAGCCATGGCGACCTGACCGCCGATCGTGCCGAGCAACACCGTGCTCTTGCGCGTCGGTGTGACGAACATGCGCCGCAGCGTGCCCTGCTCGCGTTCATAAGCGAACAACGCCGAGAGACCGATCAGCGGGATGAAGACCCACGTGATCAGCTGGCCGGCGCTCTGGCTCTGCGCCGGCTCGTAGGCCACGGGATCGGTGGTCGCGCCCAGCGTGGTCTTGACCCGGTTGGGCGCGTCCGCCAGCAGATCGCGCGCGCGCGTCTGCGCGTCGCTGAAGAAAGCCTGGCGCTCTTGCGCATCCGCGAACGCCCGCAGCTCCTCGGCTCGCGCCGTGATCGTCGTTGCGGCAGCCAGCGCCTGACCGGCGCGCGTGGCCGCGGCCTTGACGGCCTGCTCGATCGCCAGCGCGTTGACGTTGTTTCCGGCGGAGCGCAACTCCAATTCGCGAACGTCGCTCTCGGCGGAGAAACCGGCCGGGATGACGAGCACGACCGCGACGTCCTTGGCGTCGAGGGCCGCATCCGCCGCGGCCTCGTCGGCGTCGATCACGCGCACCGTCGGCGAGTCGACCAATGCGGCGCGCAGCTCAAGGGCCAGCGGCGAACCCGCCCGGTCGACGACCGCAATCGGCAGCCGGCTATCGCCTTCGCCGGCGCCGGCGCCCAGTCCGCCGCCGAGCAGGAACGTGAACACCACAGGCAGGATGATGAAGAACAGCAGTTCCATGCGGCTCGCGAAGCGAACCAGCGCGTCTTTCCAGGCGATGGCAATGATTTTGTTCATGATAGCGACCTCTCAAGTGCGGAGGAGGGAAGAGGGAAGAGGGAGGAGGGAATAGGGACCTGCGCTCTTCACTCCTCCCTCCTCTCTCCTCTCTCCTCCATTACACCAGCCCTCTTCGGCGAAACGTCACGATGGCGACCCCGAAGAGCGCCAGGGCCATCGCCAGCAGCACGGCCAGGTTCGGGCCGATCTCAGCCAGACCCGCGCCGGTGCCGAGGGCCGCAAAGCCCTGGATGCCCCAGTAGTTCGGCGTGATCCAGGCCGCGGGCATGAGCCAGGCCGGCATCGTGAAAGAGTTGCCCAGACTGCCGCCGAGGATGCCGAAGATCAGCATGAGCGCCGAACCCAGGCCGCCGATCTGCGCCGGGCTCTGGGCCAGCGCGGCCAGCAGCGCACCCCATCCGGCAGCGCCCGCGGCCGATGCCAATACCAGCAGCGCCACCGCCAGCGGATCGCCCCAGTTGACGCCGAAGATCAGGCCGTTCGCGCCGATCAAGATCGCCACCTGAGCGACGCCGATCAGGAAGATCCCGAGCAGCTTGCCGCCCAACACCTGCCCGGCGCCCACCGGCGCCACCAGCAGCCGCGGCAACGTGCCGGCCAGGCGCTCCTGGACGATCGTGCGCCCGGCGTTGGTCACCGTGAACATCAGGAACATGAGCGCGAAGCCCGGTGCGATCACGGTCAGCACGTCGAAGGCTTTGGCCGCGCGCCCGCTGGCGTCGACGTTACGGAGCATGATCGCGTCTTCAGCGGCCGTGGCCTGCTGCTCGCCGAACGATTGACCGATCTGCGCAGCCTGATCGGGCACGATCCGCCCGGTCTTGAGCAGCGCTTCGACCGCCACTTGCCCGCTGACCCGGCCGACCTCGACCTGGCTGAGCAGGCTGTCGACGATGGCCTGGATCACGCCCGCGCTGACGGGCCGCTCAGGATTGAGCACAAGCTCGATCTGCGGCGCAGCCGCGGCAGCCGTGAACACGGCCTCGGAGAAACCGGCGGGCACGATCACGGCCGCGGCGGCCTCATCGGCGTCGATGGCGGCGCGGGCCGCGGCGGCGTCGGTCAGGGTTTTGGGCTCGAGCAGCGTAGCCAGGTCGCTCGATGTGAAGACATCGACGATCGCCTGCCCGATGGCGCCGTCGTCCTGGTTGACGAGCACGACCGGGATGTCGCTCAAACCGGTGCTGGCATCGCCGGAGAAACGGCCGGTCACCAGACCGATGCCGATGGTGAGCGCAAACGGCGCGAGCAACATCAACAGCAAGCCGCCGATGTCGCGAAACGCCAGGGTCAGATCTTTCCACGCGATCAAGAGTGATTTGGACATGGCTGATTGGGTGATCCGGTGATTGGCTCAATCGCGCAACGCGCGCCCGGTGAGGTGCAGGAAGACTGATTCGAGATCAGGCTCGGCGACCTCGACGCCCTTGATGCGAAAGCCGTTGGCGCTGGCCGCACCGACCACGGGCGCAAGCGCCTCGGCGGCCGAAGCGACGATGACGGACACGGTATGATCGACGGCCGAGGCCTGGTCGACGCCGGGCAACACGCGCACGACGTCGGCCAGCGCCGCGCTGTTCTGGTCGTCGCTGATATGCAGGCTGAGCGTCTCACGCCCGCCGATCTGCTGCGCCAGCTCGCGCTGCGTGCCGAGCGCGATCATGCGGCCGTGGTCGATGATGCCGACGCGGTTCGAAAGCTCGGCCGCCTCCTCCATGTAGTGCGTGGTGTACAGCACGGCCATGCCCTGCGCGTTGAGCGCCTTGACGGTATCCAGGATCGCGCGCCGGCTCTGCGGGTCGATGCCCACGGTGGGCTCATCCATAAAGAGCAGTCTGGGCTCATGGAGCAGGCCGACGCCGATGTTGACCCGGCGCTTCATGCCGCCCGAGTAGGTCTTGACGCGCTCGTTGGCGCGGTCGCTCAGGTCGATCTGCTCGAGCACGGCCGCGATGCGCGCGCGCAGCCGGGCGCCGCCGAGGCCATACATCTGGCCCCAGAACGTCAGGTTCTCGCGCGCGGTCAGGTCGTCGTACAGCGCGATCTCCTGGGGCACGACGCCGATCAAGGCACGCACCTGCAACGAGTCTCTGGCGATCGAGTGACCGGCGATCACGGCGTCACCGCTCGTTGGAGCAATCAGGCCCGAGAGCATCGAGATCGTGGTCGTCTTGCCCGCGCCGTTCGGCCCAAGCAGGCTGAAGATCTCGCCGGACTTGATCTCGAACGACACGCCCTTGACGGCCTCGTTCTCGCCGTACGTCTTGCGCAGGTCGCGCGCTTCCAGGATGTTTTCCATGTCTCAGCCTCTCAGCTTCACAATGTCTTTGAAGGGTCATGCCCTGGCGCGAAACGGGGGTGTCTCGGTTCCGAAACACCCCCGTCCTTGACGCCGGGTCCGGTTACTCGCGGCGGCGGAGCAGCGTCGCCAGGCCGAGGATGATGAAGATCACGGGCCAGAAGCGGCCGACCATCTCGAGCGTCTGCTGAGCGCCGTTCAGGCCGAAGATGGCCGCGGCGACCAGCGCCATGATGCCACCCGGGATCAGGGGCCAGAGCATGGGCTTGCCGATCAGGGCCGAGAGCACCGTGATCAGACCCCAGCCGCCGGCGAAGGCCAGCATGAAGATCCCGCCCTGGTTCATCTCGGGCAATGCGGCGCCCCAAAGGTCGATGCCGATCACGCCGGCGCCCAACCCGGTGAGGATGCCGCCGGGGATGAGCAGACCGGGCGTGCGCGTGACCAGGCCCCAGACCAGGAAGATCAGGCCCAGACCGGGCAGCACCGCCAGGCCCAGCCACTGAAAGGCGAAGTTCTGGGCGACCAGCAACAAGGTGCCGATGACGATGAATGCCACGCCCGCGCCGATCTGGCGGGTGGTCGGGTTCGGTTGGTTCTTGAGTTGCGAAAGCATGGTGGTCTCCCGTTCTGATTGCGGATGGCTGATTTTGGATGGATCGTCGCCGGTCCGTTTCAGCTGTGCCTCAGAACGATGAAAGAATAGTCCGCCAGGGGTCATATGCGGGAGTGCTGGCGGTCATCTGGCAGTCATGCCTCCGCTTCGCTGCGCGTACAATTGCAGCATGTTGGGCGTTTTCGACTCCGGGGTGGGCGGGCTTTCGGTGGTCCGACACCTGCCGCAAACCGTGCCGGGCGCGCCGATTCTCTATGTCGGGGATACCGCCCACGTCCCCTATGGTCCGCGGCCGCTGGCCGAGGTGCGCGCCTTTTCACACGCGATCGCGCGGTTCTTGCTGGATCATGGCGCGACCGAGATCGTCGTGGCCTGCAACACTGCCTCGGCAGCAGCCTTGAAATCGCTGCGGGCGGCTCATCCGAAGATCCCGTTCGTGGGCATGGAGCCCGCCGTCCGGCCGGCCGCCGAGCACACCCACAGCGGCGTCGTGGGCGTGCTGGCCACGCCGGCCACGTTCCAGGGAGAATTGTTCGCCTCGGTGGTCGAGCGTTTCGCCCGGGACGTTCGGGTCATCCGGCAGACCTGCCCCGGCCTGGTCGAGCAGATCGAGGCCGGGCGTCTGGACACGCCAGACACCGAGGCCATGCTGCGCGGCTGGGTCGAACCCATGCTCGCCGCCGGCATCGATGCCCTGGTGCTCGGCTGCACCCACTATCCGTTCGTTATACCGCTGCTGGAGCGGATTTGTGGGTCAGGCGTGCGCGTGATCGACCCGGCACCGGCGGTGGCCCGCCAGACCGCCCGGCTGTGGCCCGGCTCAACCCTTGAACCCGCCCTGACCTATTGCCCCACCGGCGACCCGGCCGCCTTTGACCGGGTTCGCGCCGCGCTCGGCCTGCCGGCGGCCCCCATTGTCGGCCTGGAGTGGCACAATGGGGCGCTCAAGGCCCGCACTCGCTTTGCCAAGATATCCCAATTGGGATAAATTGCGATAATTATGTTAACCGCGAAGACACGAAGAGCGCCAGGCTAAGATGGCTTGGCGCTCTTCGCGTCTTCGCGGTTACCCAAAATATCCCCTGGGGATATCCAGCGATTACTTCAGCACGTAATACGTGCCCTTTTTGGCCCCGATTTTGAGCAAGAGGCCGCGGTTGACCAGGTCGGCCAGATCGAGGCGCAGGGTCTCAGGCGAGACGTCCGGGCACAGGTCCTGGTAATCCTTGCTGGCGATCCGGCCGTGGTCGCGGATGAACTGCAGCGCCCGGGCCTGGCGCTCGTTCATGACGTTCTCCCACTTCGGCACCGGCCGCCGGTCACGGGCGTTGAAGAGCGTGACCGTGAATGAGTACGGCTTCGGTGCGAACTTGGGCGGCGGATGCCCGGCGCTGACCATGTCGTCGATCATGCGATCGATGCCCAGGCCGAGCTCCTCAATGTAGCCCCACTGGAACAGACCGTTGACCAGCCGCGGGTTGCGCGAGAAATGTTCGTCGACGATGTTGTCGACCGTGATAAAGCCGGGCAGACCGCCGGGTGAGATCACCTCAAGCCGGTCGGCGTACATGCGGATCTCGATCTTTCGACCGCGCAGCCGGTAGTCGCGGTGACAGACCGCGTTGACCAGCGCCTCGCGCACGGCGAAAGCCGGGTACTCGTGGATATCGGTGCGCTCGAGACCCTTGACCACGGCCCCGACCGACATCTCGCTCCAGGTCACCTGCCAGGCGCCCTCGATGACGCGCGCCAGCGGGCCGTTAAACTCCTCGCGCCGACCGTAACCGGCCGAGCCGTCCTCGGCGCCCGGCGCCGTCCCCGGGAAGCGCACAAAGACCAGGCCGCTGTGCGGGATGAATTGCTGCGGGTTCTTGCCGAAGAGCAGCACGCCGCTGGCCGTCGGTTGACCGGTCTCGACGATCGCGCCGATCTCACGCAGGATCTCATCCGGCGTCTCTTCGATCGTGCGCCGTTGACGCAGCTGGCGCTTCTCGATGTATTCAGCGATGACGGCCTCGTCGAGGTCCTCGCGCCGCGCCCCGGGCAGGGCCTCCGACTCGAAGTCGCCCGAGCTCTTGGTCGCCGCCAGGCTGCGGATCTCTTCTCCGCCGAGCGGTCGATTGACGTAGCCTTCGCCGTCGCGACCGCGCAGCAACACGCGTCCATCGGCCAGCGCATGCAGCTCGGGCGAACGCGGCACGTGGATGGCGTAGGTCGTGCCGCCGGGCACCTCGATCTGCTCCCAGTGCCCGAGCGTGACCGGAGGGCGGCAGTGCCGCTCGGCCGCGCGCACCGCGCCTTCGAGCTCTTCAGGCCCGGCCAGACCGGCCGGCGTGCCCGCGGGATCGACGCCCAGCACGATCGTGCCGCCGTCGGTGTTCGCGAAGGCGACCAGGTGCTCGGCGATCCGGTCGGGTTCCGGCGAAGCCAGATAGGCCAACGTCAGGCTGGCGGGGCGAAGGGGCATAAGCCTATTCTATACGCGAAAACGATGCGAGGCATCGGGCTCCGCCCGATGCCTCGCATCGTTTTCGCGGTTCTCTAAGGTTGCGGCGCGGCGGGCTCGACCGCCAGGGCCAGGTCGGCTGCGGCGAGGCGGGCGACCGAAGCCACCACGTCTCCGTCTTTCTTGAGCTGGATCAGACGCGTGCCCATCGTCGAGCGCCCGCTCTGGCGGACCTCGGCGACCTTCATGCGCAGCGACTGCCCGGCGGTCGAGATGATCGTGATCTCGTCGCCCTCGTGCACGGCCCGCGCCGACACGATCTTGCCGATGGTTTCGAGCGATTTGGGCGAGATCGTCAGGTTGCCCATGGTCGCGCGGCCTTTGACCGAGTACTCGCTGAACGGCGTGCGCTTGCCGTAGCCGCGCTCGGTCACGACCAGCAACTCGCCCTCGTTCTCGACGACCTCCATGCTCGTGACGACGTCGTCGTCGGTCAGGCGAATGGCGGTGACGCCGGCTGCGCCGCGGCCCATCGCACGCACTTCGGTCTCGTGATAGCGCAGCGCCTGGCCCTGTTCGGTGATGATGATGATCTCGTTTTCGCCGCTGGTGACCCGCACCCAGCCAAGCACGTCGCCTTCGTCGAGGCTGGTGGCGATCAGGCCCGAGGGCCGCACCGACTCGAACTCCGACAGCGCCACGCGCTTGATGCGGCCGTTGCGTGTGACCATCGTGCAGAACGCGGCGGCGCCGAAGTCGCGCACCGCCAGCACGGCCGTGATCCGCTCGCCCGGCGGGATGTTGATGATGTTGGCGATCGACATGCCGCGGTCGGCCCGGTCGCCCTCAGGGATCTGGAAGCAGCGTTCGGAGTACACGCGACCGCGATCGGTAAAGAACAGGATCATGTCGAGCGTGCGCGCCAGGAAGATGTGCTGGACGACGTCCTCCTCGCGCAGCTCCTGACCCTTGCTGCCCGTTCCGCCGCGGCTTTGGGCCCTGAACTTCTCCTGCATCGTGCGCTTGATATAGCCGCGCTCGGTCAGCGAGACCAGCACCGGCTTGTTCTCGACCAGGTCCTCCTCGGACATCTCGTCGCTGGCTTCGGCCGCGATCTGCGTGCGCCGGTCGTCGCCGTACTTCTCGGCCAGCGCGGCCAGATCGTCCCTGATCAGCGTCAGCACCTTGCCGGGATGGGCGAGCAGATCCTCAAGGTAGGCGATCTGCTCGCGAACCTGCGCGTGCTCTTCTTCGATCTTCTGGCGCTCGAGGGCGGCCAGGCGGCGGAGCTGCATGTCGAGGATGGCCTGGGCCTGCAGGTCGCTGAGCCCGAACCGCTCCATCAGCCGCGACTTGGCCGTCTCGACGTCCGGCGACTGGCGGATCGTGCTGATCACGGCGTCGAGGTTGTCGAGCGCGATCAGCAGGCCTTCCAAAATGTGGGCGCGGGCGCGGGCCTTGTCGAGCTCGAACTGCGAGCGCCGGGCGATGACCTCGCGCCGGTGCTCGATGAAGGCCATCAGCGCCGGCTTGAGCCGCATCAGCTTCGGCTCGGAGTTGACCAGCGCCAGCATCTGAACGCCGAACGTGCTCTGCAGGGCCGTGTACTTGTAGAGCTGGTTGATCACCTTGCGCGCCTGGGCGCCGCGCTTGAGCTCGATCACGACGCTGATGCCGCGCCGATCCGATTCGTCGCGCAGGTCCGAGATCGCGTCGATCCGATCCTCACGCACCAGCTCGGCGATACGCTCGATCAACGTGGACTTGTTGACCATGTACGGCAGCTCGGTGATCACGATCCGCTGCCGGGTGGCGTTCATGTCTTCGACGTGGGCGACTCCGCGCACGACCACGCGGCCTTTGCCCTCGCCGTACGCCGCCTTGATGCCGTCGCGGCCGACGATAACGCCGCCGGTCGGGAAGTCGGGGCCCTGGATGAACTGCATCAGCTCTTCGACGCCGACCTCATCGACGGCGTCGTAGCGGTCGATGAGGTAGCTGATGGCGGCCGACAGCTCGCGCAGGTTGTGCGGCGGGATGTTGGTGGCCATGCCGACGGCGATGCCCGTGGCGCCGTTAAGCAGGAGATTGGGCATGCTGCTGGGCAAGACCGAGGGCTGCATCTCGGTGCCGTCGAAGTTCTCGACGAAGTCGACCGTGTTCTTGTCGAGGTCGGCCAGCAACTCATCGGCCATTCGACTGAGACGCGCCTCGGTGTACCGCATCGCGGCCGGCGCGTCGCCGTCGATCGAGCCGAAGTTGCCCTGGCCGTCGACGAGCATGTAGCGCATCGAGAAGTCCTGGGCCATGCGCGCCATCGCGTCGTATACGGCGCTGTCGCCGTGCGGGTGGTACTTGCCGAGCACCTCGCCGACCACGCGGGCCGACTTGCGATAACCGGAGTTCGATCGCAGACCCATGTCGTGCATGGCGTATAGGATGCGCCGCTGCACGGGCTTGAGGCCGTCGCGCGCATCGGGCAAAGCGCGCGACACGATCACGCTCATCGCGTAATCGAGATAGGCCGTGCGCATCTGCTGATCGATGTTGATGCGCAGCATGGCCCCGGCGTTGTGCGCGGGGTCGAGGTGGGCGCCCTGTGGGACGATGGCGACAGCGTCGCCACTGATCGTCACAGCGTCACTCGCCGTCGCCTCAGCATCACCCTCGCTGGCCACAGGATCGTCCGTAGCGCCCGGCGCCGCGCCAGCGTCTATGGGCGTGCCCGGGTCGCTCGGCTCAATCGGCTCGCTGGAACCGTTGTCACTGGCGGGCATTGCGCCCTCTGGTAGGCCGCTCTCGATGGGCTCGTCACTCATCAATCAACCTCTTGTTGTCTTCATAGGGACGTCGAACGCTGGCGCGGGAATTAACATAAAATGCCTCGCGCCAGGCCAAGGCAATTTCATTAATTATACCCTCTGAGCGGTGTCCACGCACGCCGGAAAAGGCCTGGAAATGCCGGTGTTTTTGTCCGCTTTTGGGCTCCCCGGCCGGAAGCGCACTGAAGGCCTCCTCTGGCACAGGATTTGCACGATTTGGAGGGTTCAGCAGGTCAGGAGGCCAGGATGCGCATACCGATTGAGCTCGAAGGCTTTGGGAAACAGAAAATCGAATACGAGGCGCCCGGGCTTGTGACGGGCGGGCATCTGCTCGTCAACGGAAAGGCAGCGGCGAACGGCGAGAAGCCCGGCGCGCTGATGCTCAAGCGCTCCGACGGTCGTGCGGTGCAGGCCATGTTCAAACCGCGCCTGTTCGGTCTCGATCTGCCCGACCTGGTGGTCGACGGCAAAACGATCGAGTTGACCGAGCCCATGTCGATCATCAGCGTGCTCTGGTCCGCTGCGCCGCTGGTGCTGGTCGTGGTCGGCGGCGTGCTGGGCGGCGTGGTCGGCGCCCTGGCGCTGTGTATCAACCTGTTCATCTTTCGCACCCGATGGCACAAGGTGCTCAAGTACCTGGCCTCGGGCGGCGTGTGCATCGGCGCCACGTTGCTGTATGCGATGCTGTACATCATGACCCTGCCCGTCCTGGGCGGATAGCGCCCCTTTGGCAGACGGCCCTCGCCGTACGCAGGCCGAGGTCGACATCGATGTCGACCTCGGCCTGCTGCTTTTTCGCACTTGGCGCTGCGGGAGAGCTCACGCGAGAGCCGATGGGTGGCCGGTCAAAGGTTGGTCGCCCAGCGGCGTCGCCGCATCGCACGGCGCCTCGACTTCTCGTGATCAATCCGGTCGGGCGGGCCTATCCCAAGTGGGTCGAGCGCGTCGTTCTTCAACCGTCTCCGGTCGGCGATCCCTGGCTAAAGGCTCGCCGTCCACTCCTTGGGATTGACCCGCATCGGCGGCTGTGTCAAAATCCCCCATCCGCTCACGTATGAGGTCAACATGAAAAAGTGGCTCGCCGCGCTGCGAGTGATCGCCTTGGTGCTGCTTGTGCTCGTCCTCGCCCTGGGTGGGACGATCTATGCCGTGTTGCGCTGGTCGCTGCCGCAGACAACAGGCCAGATCACGCTGACCGGTCTGAACGCCCCGGTCGAGGTGCTCCGCGACGCCGCGGGCGTGCCGCATATCTACGCCGACAACGTCCACGACCTGTTCATGGCGCAGGGCTATGTGCATGCGCAGGACCGGTTCTATCAGATGGACGTCTGGCGGCACACCACCGCCGGTCGGCTTTCCGAGATGTTCGGCGAGGCCACGCTCGAAGACGATCGCTTCCTGCGCACCGTCGGCTGGCATCGCGTGGCCGAGGAAGAGTACGGGAAGCTCGACGCGGACACACGCTCCGCGCTCGATGCGTACGCCGCGGGCGTCAACGCCTACCTCAACGGGCGCTCGCCGCTGGCCGTGCACAACGCCTACGCCGTCCTGGCCCTGATCGGCTACCAACCGTCTAGCCTCGAACCGTGGACGCCGGCCGACTCGCTGGCCTGGGCCAAGGCGATGTCATGGGACCTCGGGACCAACGCGCGCGAAGAGCTCATGCGCGTCCGGCTCGAGCAGGCCGTCGGCGCCGAGCGCACCGCCGCGCTGATGCCCGAGGCGCTTTCGGACGTCCCCGTCATCCTGCCTGAGCCCATGTTCGACGCGCGCGTCCCGGGCCAATCGGCGCCCGCTCAGAGCGGCGGGCTGGGCGAGGGCATCGGCTCGAACAACTGGGTGCTCTCCGGCGCGCGCACGAGCACGGGCGCGCCGATCCTGGCCAACGATCCGCATCTGGGGATCCAGATGCCGAGCATCTGGTACCTGAACGGCCTGCACTGCCGCCAGGTCACGGCCGACTGCCCGTACGACGTCAGCGGCTATTCGTTCGCCGGCGATCCGGGCGTGATCATCGGGCACACCCAGCGCATCGCCTGGGGCGTGACCAACAACTACCCCGACGTGCAGGACCTGTTCATCGAACGCATCGATCCCGCCGATCCGATGCGCGTCGAGGTGAACGGCGAATTCGTGCCGCTGACCACGCGCGAGGAAGTGATCAAGATCCGCGGCGGCGGGAGCGAGACCCTGACCGTGCGCGCGTCGCGGAACGGCCCTCTGGTCGAGTCGGTCTGGGGGCCGGCGCGCCGCGCCTTCGAGGCGCAGACGCCGGTCGGCGACGTCACGCTCGGCGCGGGCTACGGCCTGGCGATGCGCTGGACCGCGCTCGAGCCCGGGCGGCTGTTTCAAGCCGTGCTCAAGCTCAACCGCGCCCAGAACTGGGACGACTTCCGCGCGGCGCTGCGCGATTGGACCGTGCCGTCGCAAAACGTGATCTACGCCGACGTCGACGGCAACATCGGCTATCAGATGCCGGGCTGGGTGCCGCAGCGCAAAGGCGGCGACGGCAGCCGGCCGGTGCCGGGTTGGGTCGACGATTATCAGTGGGAGGCCGATTACCTGCCGTTCGAGGCGCTGCCATACACGTTCAACCCGGCGCAGGGCTACGTCGTCACGGCCAATCAGCCGGTGTTGCCGGCGGCCGAGGCGGATCGCTTCGTGGGCGCCGGCTTCGACGAGGGCTTCCGCGCGGCGCGCATCAACGCCCTGATCCAGGCCAAGCCCACGCTCTCGCCCGACGACGTCGCCGCGATCCAGGGCGACAACTACAACGCCTCGGCCGCGGACCTGGTGCCGCTGCTGACGGCGCTGACCCTCGACGACCCGAAGCTGACGACCGCGCAGGATGCGCTGCGCACCTGGGACTTCCAGATGCACATGGACTCGCAGCCGGCCGCGCTCTACATCGGCATCTTCAACGCCCTGGTCACCGACCTCTTCCGGCCGGGTGTCCCCGAGGAGTACTGGTCGCGCGGCAGCGCGCCGGCCTTCGCCACGCTGCGCGCGATCTTGACCGAACCCTCCAACGCTTTTTGGGGCGCCGACGGCCGCGACGCCGCGCTCACCCGCGCTTTCCGCGGCGGTTACGCGGACCTTGAGCAGCGCCTGGGCGGCAACGCTTCGGCCTGGCGCTACGGCGCATTGCACACCTCGACGTTCGCCGAAGGTACGGTCGGCAGCTCGGGCATCGGCCCGATCGAGGCGCTGTTCAACCGCGGCCCGTTCCCGACCTCGGGTTGGGGCGCGATCGTCAACGCGACGGGCTCGAACCTGGGGTGCTATGGCCGAAGCGAAGACCCGTGCCAGAACCCGTACGCGGTGACCAACGTGCCTTCGATGCGCATGATCCTGGACGTGACCAACTGGGATAACGGGCGCATGATCCACACCACCGGCCAATCCGGTCACCCGCTCTCGCCACACTACATCGACATGGCCGATTCGTGGCGCCTGATCCAGAACAACGCCGCGCCCTTCAGCCGCGCCGCGGTCGAAGCCGCGACTGTGGAGACGCTGCGGTTGTTGCCGTAGAGAGGGAAGAGGGAAGAGCGAGGGGCGAGGAGCGAACGCTACCGCGCTCTTCCCTCTTCCCTCTTCCCTCCTCGCTCTTCTGCCTTACATCGCCGCGAGCGTCACCCCGCGGGCCACGACCTCGAGCCGGCCGGGCGCGCCCTCGTCGGCGTTGACGAAGACGTAGCGGCGCAGACCGCTCGGGCCGTCGAGCTCGGCCACGCCCAGGATGTGCATGCCCGCCGACGGCTCGGAACACAGGTCGCTCACGCCCTCAAAACCCACGGCGACCTGCGTGCCCCGGTAGGTCTCGAGCAGGACGACGGCCGTGACGCCGTCGCGCTTGACCCCCAGGATCATGGCGTCGTGCAGATCCGGCCCCCCGACATAGCCGAGGAATTTCGGTGAAATGGTGTTCATAGTGTCCCCCTGAATGCGACCGATCTCGCGCCCCGATGCGGGCGCGTCGAGGGACAGTGTAGGGCGGGCGAAGGCGCCGAAATGCTCGAAGAGTCCTTGAGCTGAAACACAACGCGGCGGGCCGGGTTATCCCCGGCCCGCCGCGTCGCCTGGCGTTGGAAGAAGACGGGTTACAGACCCGGGACCTGCACCCGGCCGAGGACGACCAGGGCGAAGGCGCCCAGCACGCATACGTTCAGGAACACCATCAGCGCCAGGAAGAACCCCTGACCCGACGTCAGACCGAGGATGTTGCGTTTGGCGGGCCGGCTCGAACGCGGCGCGCGACGGTTCTTCTTTTTCGGCTCCTTGGGCTCGGGCTCGGAGTCGTTCTGGATCAATTGCTGCCGCAGATCGTCAAACATCAGGCGGTCCTCCTTCGGCTGCATTGTACGGGTCGCCCGCCATTGGGCGCAAGCGACCGGTTTCGAGGGTGCGCGGCCCGGCGGCGGTCTCCAGGATCAGGGCGCCGGCCTCGGTGACGCCCGCCAGCCGCCCGACGACTTCCTCAACGCCGCCGGTCACGCGCATGGCGCCCATCGGCCACCACAGCGCGGCGCGCCATTCGGCGACGAGCCCGGGGCCGAAGAGCCGCGACGGATAGCCTGCAGCCAGCGCGTCCAACACGGTCCGTAGCAGAACGTCGCGATCGACCGGCGCGCTCGTGTGCCGAGCCAGACAGGTGGCCGGGAACTCGACTGCGTCGTCGGGCGGCGCGGCGCTGACATTGATGCCGACGCCGATCACGGCATAGCGCAGACGCGATTCGGTGAACGCGCCCTCGACCAGGATCCCGGCGACCTTGCGCCCTTCGAGCAACAGGTCGTTGGGCCATTTCAGTTGCGCAAGCGCGGGCGCGTTCACCTGCGCCTGAACGGCCGCGCGCAACGCGAGACCGACCCACATCGTCAGGCGCGCCAGACGTTCGCGCTCGAGCGTCGGACGGACGAGCAGACTGAAGGCCAGCTGGGTGCCGGACGGCGTCAGCCAGCGCCGCCCGCCGGTGCCGCGGCCCGCGGTCTGTTCGTCGGCCTCGATCAGCGTGCCCTCGGGCGCACCGGCCTCGGCCAGCTCACGGGCGCGATCCATGGTCGAACCGATGCTGGCGTAGCGTTCGACCCGGGTGGGGAAGAGCGACATGAGGGATTGAGTGATGGCTTGATTGGAGGATGGCGGGCTGCGCGCCGGCCTCAATCACCCGGTCGTGCACTCACCCATTGTTCTTCGCCCAGACCCGCAGCCACTCGAGCTGGCCGAGATGATAGGACTCGTGGCGCATGAACATCGTGAGCAGATCGCCGCGGGGCATGGTGAAGCCCGCCACCGAGACGACCTCGGCCAGGGCCTCTGCGCTCAGGTTCGGCAGGGCCGCCAGCACCGCGACCTGCGAGCGTTCGTAGGCCGAGAGCTGATCGTCGAACCGAATCAGGTCCGGGCCATCGACGGTGACGGGCGCCGAGCCGCGCGCGTACCGTGCTGCGGCCTCGGTCGACACCGCTCCGGGCAGGCTGCACAGGCCGTTCAGGTAGTTGCGATAGCACAGGATGTGGCCGAGGATCCAGTTGATGCAGTTGCCCTCGATCGGCGGCTGCACGAGCGATTGGGCGTGGGTCAGACCCGCCGTATGCTCGCGCAGGTAGGCGGCGTTGCGTTCAAGGTTGGTGAGGTAACCCGTGGTGGATAACATGCGGGGATTGTAACGTAGGGTCGGCCGCTCGGGTCTTTCCGACGCGATACAATGCGCAGATGAACAACCTCTGGGCGCCCTGGCGCATGACGTATCTGCAAAGCAACCGCGAACCCGCCGCCGCCGGCCCGGAAGCTTGCATCTTCTGCGACAAGCCGCGGGCGGACGAAGACGAAGCCAACCTGATCGTGCATCGGGGGCGGCGCTGCTTCGTCATCCTCAACCTGTACCCCTACAACAACGGCCACCTGATGGTCGTGCCCTACACCCATGTCGGCGCGCTGGAGGATCTGGCGCCCGAGGCCGCTGCCGAGATGATGACGCTGGCGCAGACCGCGGTGCGCGTGCTGCGCGAGATGTACCGGCCGCAAGGTTTCAACCTCGGCATCAACCTCGGCGCCTCCGCCGGCGCCGGCATCGCCGCCCACGTGCACCTGCACGTCGTGCCGCGCTGGTCGGGCGACACCAACTTCATGACCGTCACCGGCGACACACGCGTGATCCCCGAGGACCTGAAGATCACGTGGGCGCGGATGCGCGCCGTCTGGCCGGGCGCCGTCGCCTGATGGACTGCCGCCCACGCTGCGGCGCCTGCTGCATCGCGCCCTCGATCTCCAGCCCCATCCCCGGCATGCCGGACGGCAAACCCGCCGGCGTGCGCTGCGCGCAACTGACCGCCGACAACGCCTGTGCGATCTTCGGTCGGCCCGAGCGCCCGGCCGTCTGCGTGCAGTTGCGTCCCGTCGAAGACATGTGTCGATCCTCGGCGCAAGAAGCGTTGACCTATCTGACGCAACTCGAAGAAGCAACGAAGTAGACCGCTGACCGCGAAGTTTCAAATCCCTTCTGAAGCCTGACAGACCCCTTTTCCAATAGGCAGCGGCGTCGCACCTGGGCGACCTGGAGTGTCAGCGAGTCGCCATATCGGACCCACCCGCCCGGGCCGATGGCGCGCTCGATGGCAAAGGTGCCTCGGCCCGGGTGGGTCTCCCCCGCGCCTATTCCTCCAAGGTCGACACATCGCCCTCAGGCAGGCCCTGCGCGCGGGCCTTGAGGACACGGCGCATGATCTTGCCCGAGCGGGTCTTGGGCAGCTTGTCGGCGAACTCGATCTTGTCGGGCTTGGCGATCGGGCTGAGGTGGATCGAGATGTGCTGGCGCAGCTCGTCGGCGAGCGCCTCGTTGCCCGTGAACCCCATCCGCAGCACGACGTAGGTGAAGATCGCGTTGCCCTTGACCTCGTGCGGGAGCCCGATGGCCGCGGCCTCGGCGACCGCCGGGTGGCTGACCAGCGCGCTCTCGATCTCGGCCGTGCCCAGGCGATGGCCCGAAACCTTGATGACGTCGTCGGTGCGGCCGATCACCCAGAAGTAGCCGTCCTTGTCGCGCCGGGCCGAGTCGCCGGCCATGTACTTGCCCGGGTACTTGCTCCAGTACTGGCGCACGTAGCGCTCGTCGTCGCCGTAGATCGTGCGCATCATCGCCGGCCAGGGGTTCTTGAGCACCAGGAAGCCCTCCTCGCCATCGGCCACGGGATTGCCATGCTCGTCCAGGATCTCGGCCTCCTGGCCGAAGAACGGCCGCGTGCCCGAGCCCGGCTTGAGCGGCACGCTCGGCGTGGGCGTGATCTGGAACATGCCGGTCTCGGTCTGCCACCACGTGTCCATGATCGGGCAACGGTTCTTGCCGATCACGCGATAGAACCACTTCCAGGCCTCGGGGTTGATCGGCTCGCCGACCGAGCCGAGCAAACGCAGCGACGACATGTCGTGCTTGTTCGGCCAGGCCTCGCCGAAACGCATCAGGCTGCGGATCGCCGTCGGCGCGGTGTAGAAGATCGTGATGCCGTAGCGCTCGATCAACTGCCACCAGCGATTCGGGTACGGATACGCCGGCCCGCCCTCGAACATGAACGACGTCGCGCCGTTGAGCATCGGCCCGTAGACCAGATATGAGTGGCCCGTGATCCAGCCCGGGTCGGCCGTGCACCACCAGCGGTCTTCATCCTTGATGTCGAAGACGTAGCGCAGCGTCGCGTAGGTGCCGACCATGTAGCCGCCGTGCGTGTGCAGGATGGCCTTGGGCTTGCCGGTGCTGCCCGAGGTGTACAGGATGAAGAGCGGATCCTCGGCGTCCATCACCTCGGTCGGGCATTTGCCGTTGGCGATCGGCAGCGCGGTCAGGTCGTGGTACCAGTGGTCGCGGAGCGGGTCCATCGCGACCTCCTGGCCGGTGCGTCGCACCACGATCACGTTCTCGACCGTCGGGCAGCGCTTGACGGCCTCGTCCACGATCTTCTTCAGCTCGAAGATCTTGCCGTTGATCCAGCTGCCGTCAGACGTGATCACCAGCTTCGACTGGCTGTCGTCGATGCGCCCTTGCAGCGCGTCGGCCGAGAAGCCGCCGAAGACGACCGAGTGCACGGCCCCGATCTTGGCGCAGGCCAGCATCGCAAACACGATCTCGGGGATGCGCGGCAGGTAGATCGTCACGCGATCGCCCTTGGCGACGCCCATGGCCTTGAGGATGTTGGCCATCTTGTGCACTTCGCGGTTGAGGCTGAAGTACGAGAAGGTGCGGTTCTCGCGGCCATCCTCGGACTCCCAGATCAGGGCCAGCTTGTTCTTGCGCCAGTCCTTGAGGTGCCGGTCGATGCAGTTGTGAACGATGTTGACCTTGCCGCCGACGAACCACTTGAAGAACGGCTTGTTGTCTTCGTCGAGGACCTTCTGCCACGGCTCGTACCACTCAAGCTCCTCGGCCCGTTGCCGCCAGAAACCCTGCAGATCGTGTCGCGCATAATCCGCGACCGCCTCCCAATCCGGGACGTGCGCGTTCTTCACGATGCTGACATCGGGATAGTAGACTTCGCCTTCCATCTCGGGACGCTCAGTGGGCATATGGAGTTCTCCGGCAAACATTGGACGGAATGAGTTGGGCCGATTGTATCGAAACTACCGGGACGTGTGAAGGCCGGAGGACCCCAAAGACCCACGCAGACTTTGGAAACGGCGCCGCCGATTTTGTCAGGATTTCAGGGCAGCACGGATCGATCGAGCCGTCTCCGGCGGAGATCAAGGGTGACGGCCGGTGTACGTCAGGCGTCGTGCCGACAGCGGGCCGGGCTCACGGGCAGACGCCGATTGGCGCGCCCTGGGCGTCGTAGCATTGGCAGAACGCCGTGTTCTGGTTGATGCCGGTGTCGTTGCGCCAGAGCACGTACGTGACCGACGTATCGACGCAGAGGCTCGAGCCGTCGCCGCCCCGGACCCGCGCGGTCTCGAAGCCCAGGCCGGCAAAGTCCGGCTCGTTGATCAGAAACAGCTTGTCCACTTCAAGGCCCTGTGGGCCGCGCCGCCAGGCGATCTCGTTGTTGGCGTACAGGAACAGCGCCAGCATCGGCAGGCTCATCACGATCAGCCAGAGCAGACAACCCAGCGCGATGCCGCTGCGCGTCATGGGGGGAGAGGCGGGGCGTTGGGCCATGGGATGCGCGAGGAGCGAAGGGCGAAGAGCGAGGAGCGCGGTCGCGTCCTCGCCCCTCGCTCTTCTGTCTTACTTGATCGCGAGCAATTCGACTTCGAAGATCAATGTGGCGTTCGGCGGAATGACGCCGCCCGCGCCGCGCGCGCCGTACCCGAGATCCGGCGGGATCGTCAGACGCGCCTTGTCGCCGACCTTGAGCTGCGCGACACCCTGGTCCCAACCGGCGATGACCTGGCCCGCGCCAAGTCGGAACTCAAACGGCCGGCCGCGATCGACCGAGCTGTCGAACTTCGTGCCGTCCAGCAGCCAGCCGGTGTAGTGCACCTGCACGGTGTTGCCCGACTTCGGCGCGGCGCCCGCGCCCTCGACGAGCTTTTCGATTTTCAAGCCAGCGTTCTCCATAGTGCCTCCCTTTTGGCCTGTCATACGCGATGGAACTCAAAAAAGGGATGACCCGGGCAACCGGCTCGCTGCCGGTTGGTTCGGGTCATCCCTTTTTCAACACGTCGGATCCATCGCTCACAGAGCGAATTGTATCCCCTAAAACAAATCGAACAGGAAGTCGAACGTTGACCAGGTGCCTTTGCGATAACTGCGCCAGGCGAAGAAGAAACCGATGGGCACCGTCAGCAGGGTCAAGATCGTATACACGGTCGGGAAGACCCACCACCAATCGTCACGGATGACGGCGTGATCGGGCTCATCGGGCAGATAGAGCACGCCGACCTCCTGGCCGAGTTCGTGGCGCGGCGGATAGCTCGACACCGCCGTGTCGTCGAACCGAACCGACTCGCCGCCTTCGGTCTTGAACTCTACAATCGACGAATAGGTGACGCCGCCCTCGCCGCTGCTTTCGTCGTAGTCGACGACGGTGCCGGTCGTCGAGACGCCATCGCGGATGACCCTGTAAGTCGGCAGGAAGAAACCGAGGTTGCAGGCCGTCAGGAACGCAGGAAGAAGCAACGGCATCACACCGAGTAAGAACCCATTGTTGAAGCTCCTGCGGAAGCCATGCCCCGTGACGAGCAGGATAGCCGTGGCGAGGCCGGCGACCAGCAGCACGCCAGCCAGGCACGCCACCAACGACACAACCATCGTGATCAGGATCGACAGTTCCATTCGGCCTCCTGAGTTTGGGGCGGCGCTCAACGGCGTCGGCGCTGCGCGCGAAACTTCGACCAGCCGATGCCGCCGAACACGCCCACAAAAACTAACGCCATCGCCATCAAAACCGCCGGCACGTTCCACAGCATCGGGTCGCGGATCAGGGCGCGCTCGGGCGCATCAGACGGATAGATCACGGTGACCGACTGGCCGATCGCGTACTGCGGCGGGTTGCTGGCCGCGAAAGGATCGTCAAAGCGTACGCTCCGGCCCGTGCGTGTTTCGAACGTGACGGTTGCGACATAGGCCGGGTCGCCGGAGCCATCCATGATCAGCGTGTTGTCGACCACGATACCGGGTGCCGTCTCGCCGGTCAACACAACCGGCAACGTCACCGACGCAAACCCGACGGCGATCGTCGTCAACACCGCCGGGACCGCCAACGGCACGATGGCCAGCCACCACCCGCCCTGTAGGCTGCGCCGCAGATCGCGTTGCCGTAACCACAGGATCGCAGTGACGAGGACGGCGATCAGACCGACGCCGATCAGGCAGACCGCCCCAGTTAACCCGATAGCGGGCATTATCGCATCGCCCATGACAACACCTCGGGAGTGAAAACAAAACGGGCGGGCCGAAATGGCCCGCCCGTTGCGGATCAGGTCACTATGGGGCCGGTGTCACCAGGCCGGTCGTGCAGGCGCCGTCGTCGTACACCCAGGTGCCGGTCACGCTCTGGCCATCGGCCGAGGTGACGGTGACAGAGCCGCTCGACTTGGTGCAGCGCGCGAAGTCCAGGTCGTACTGCTGCCCGGGCGAGTACTTGAGCGTGCCTGCGCCGCCCGAGGCGTTGACGATGATGCGCACGCGATACGTCGCGCCCTCGGTGCAGCCGCCGATGCACAGCGCCGCGATCTCGTTCAGGACGAGCGGCCCAGCCGCCACACCCGGGGTTGCGGTCACGCCGGCCGGGAGCGTCGGCGCGGGACCGGCCGTCGGGTAGACCGGCGGGTTGTAGGGTAGACCCGGGTACGGCGACTCGAACTGCGCGGCGCAGACCGGGCCGGGCTGGATGCTGACCCAGCGCGCAGCCGGGATCGAGAGCACGGTGCCGGGCATCAACGACTCGGCGACCGTGATCCGGTTCACCGACGCGATCACCGACGGGAGCACGCCGTACGCGCGGCCGATGCAGTAGAGGGTCTCGCCGGACAACACGCGATGCGTGCCGACCGACGGGTAAGCCGTGGCCGCCGGCCCAGGGCGGACCGTCGGCTGGGTCGAACCCGCAGCCTTCGTGGCGGTGCGCACCACGGTCGGGGCCAGGGTGGGCGTGGCCGGGGCGGACGTCTGGGTCGGCGCCAGCGTGGGTGCTTGAGTCGGGGCCTTCGTCGGCGCCTCGGTCGGCGCTTGCGTGGGCTCGACGGTCGGCACGGGCTCGGTCGGCGTGGCGACGCTGGCCTCGGTCGGCGGCTCGGTCACGGCTTCGGTGGGAGCCGCCTCGGTCGGCACGACGGCCTCGGTGGCCGGTTCGGTGACCTGCGCGACCTCGGTCGGGCCGGTCTCCTGGCCCAGCGGCCCAAGCGCCTCGGCTTCCGGCACGTCACGCACCCAGGCGCCGTAGTCGGCGGCTTCCATGGCCGTCGGTCGGGCGTCTTCGAGCTGGGTTTGCACGAACTTGAAGCCCTGCGGGATGAAGGTCTGGTTGAAGCTGCACGTGCCCTGCAGGCACGTCACGGTGACGGTCTGCGAAGCCGCGTCGTAGGCCACGCCCATGTACGCCTTGAGCGCCGAAGCCCGGCCGGCCGGGGTCTCGACGTCGATCTGGCCGTCGCTGAGCATGATGTAGGTCTGGCCTTCGTCGAGCGCCATGGCCGTCAGCTTGCTGTCCATGAACGGGTTCAGGAAGTTGAAGCTCAGGGTGCTGTCGGGGCCGACGCGGATCTTGCTGCCCTCGGTCAGCTGAACGAAGGCCGAGCTCTCCTCGCCGACGGTGCGCAACTGGCTGCCCTGATCGAGCGCCAGGCCAACCACGGCGCTGCCCCAGGATTGCTCGCTGTCGAGCCGCGCCTCAACCTGCCCGGTCGACTGGCGCAGCAGCGCGCGGCGTTCCGGCGTCGCGCTGGCGGAGGGCTCGCCCTCCATGCCCGGCAGGGTGATACCGGCGCCGCGGCAACCCGCCAGCGCCAGCGAAAGGATCGTGATCCAGGGAAGTAAACGTCGAACTGCCATGCGAAATATCCCGTGTTGCTCAGGCCGTTTGGACGGTCTGGGGCGCCGCATTGAGGGCGGCCTCACCATATGCTGTCCCGGCCTTCCCTGCAATTTACGCGCCAATCCTTGGCGTTATCCGGCCGAATTCGCGGTTTACAGGCCTCCGAACCAGCCGCCAGCGTGAATTATCGTCGATCCAGCCGTAAATTGGACGTAAAGTTTATGGCAAGACACCGGGAGTGCGAACGACGGATCTCAGGCCTTGGGGCTCTCGTTCGCACTCCCGGTGTCTGAGTCACAGAATCTCGATTCGGGAGCCGACGACCTCGACCTCCGGAAAATGATCCTCGATGTACTCCGTCGCGTGCTCGAGGAAGCCGTGCATCTTGCCGGTGTCGCCGGCCGAGACGCTGACCAGCGCGATCTCGGCGACGTCCCACACATCCTGATGCCCGATCTCTGCAACAGCCACGTTGAACGCCTTCGGCAGCCGCGCGAGCACGGGCTTGATCAGGCTGCGCTTCTCTTTCAACGAGCGGCAGCCCGACAGCGACAACTCCACCACACATAAACCGATGACCATCGTGGCATTATAATGATTCGTCGCAACTGTTCAGCCCGGTTTGGAAAGAAATGGCGAAAAACGGGGTGCTCCGTGGATCGGTGCTCCGTCCCGCTCTACGGAGCACTCCGCTTTTTGCCCAACTACCTGCCGGCTGAGCAGTCACCAAGGCAGGTCTCATGTCACGCTGGTTCGCCAATCTCCTGGTGGTCGGTTTGTTGATCGTCGCCGCGCTGACGGGCTGGGCATTGGTCAGTTCGGTGCGGCAGGGTGTACAGACGGTGACGGGGCCGGCCGGCGGTGTCGCCACCGAAGTGCAGGCCCTCTTCAACCCG
>WBZS01000902.1_pt1 | contig 28487 bp, 29 predicted proteins | sample 5204201 | NCBI WGS metagenome assembly WBZS01 (sample SAMN12344357, study PRJNA552823) | activated sludge metagenome | biome: Activated sludge suspended growth; feature: Nitrification reactor; material: Wastewater; isolation source: activated sludge from nitrification reactor of wastewater... | reverse complement strand
TTCTCTTGAATTTCAACTTTCGCTCTGCAAACGCTTGACAGATTTCCCGCCAAATTCCCAATTCAACTTCCGGAAACGGCTTGACAATCCCTCGACGCAAGACGGACTGATAAGCAATATCCGTTATTTGAGCTAAGAATTCTTGTTCATTCAGCGCTTCCATCGTAGCCGAACTCATTTTTTGTTCCTTGCTTCTGGCTTGAAGCTGAAACAGGGGCGGGTATTGAAATTGGAACAAAATGATCCTTCAACCCAGAAAAGCCTGCTACGTTTGCAGCTTGGTTTCTTCGCGAGGCCTTCAAATATTACTCCTGCAATCACTTTAATTATCGTCTTCCCGTCGAGAAAATCAAGACTAAATCACAAAAAAACACCGAATCTATAAGTCTTTTTTTGAAATGGATTTATGATAATTTGACGCCAAAGTCCAAAGAATTTATTATACTGTAATTGAACTGGTTATGTATTTTTTTGGGAGAAAACCATGCGGGTATCCGCGAAAGCCGAATATGCTTGTCTTGCGATGGGGGAGCTGGCGATTCGCTACCCTAGCAATACACCTCTTTCACTTAAGGTGATTGCCGATGTTTATGAGATCTCTCACGCCTTTTTAATGCAGATTTTTCTTCAGCTGAAGGGTGGCCGGCTCGTGCAAAGTGTCCGCGGCCCCTCGGGTGGTTACCAGCTCACGCGTGACCCCAAGTTCATTCGAATTGCCGAAATCGTTGAATTGATCGACGGGCCGTCAGCTTCGGATTCTGCGTTGAGCAATCTTCGCCCGATGCCAATAAGCCAAGCACTCCAGCTCATTTGGAGAGAAGCCGGGAACGCCCAGCGAACAGTCCTCGATGACATCACGCTTGCCGACTTGCTTCAGCGGCTGCCATCATCGCCTACATCGGATTACCAGATCTGACGTCGAGTTCCGGCACGCTCCAGGCTACGTGGATAGCCAATCGTACTTCAGATGATGTAATCGGAGGTTGCGTCTTCTTTGAAAACCTTGACTTCCTTTGGGCGAACAAAGACGGATTCCCCCGCGCACAGAGCTAATTCTCGGAAATTTTCCTGAGAAACAATGACTTCGATGAGCCTTTGGTCTTCTGCAAGTGACAATTCCACACGCACCTGCACGCCAGCCGCATTGACGTGAACCACGTGAGCCGGCCAAGATGGCTTGCCAATTTGATGGCGTGTGATGTCAAACTGGTGTGGACGTACATACCCAACAACGGAATCCTTTTCTTTCGAACCGAGCACGACCTTGCCGTTTTCAATTCGGCCATGAAAGAAATTGACTTGCCCAAGAAACTGCATAACGAAAGCATTGGCGGGATGGTGGTACACCTCTTCCGGCGAGCCAACTTGTTCGATTCGACCATTGCTCATGACGACGATTCGGTCGGCCAATTCGAGCGCCTCTTCCTGATCATGGGTTACAAAGACGCTCGTAACATGAATTTCGTGATGCAATCGACGTAACCAATCACGAAGTTCCTTGCGAACCTTCGCATCGAGCGCACCAAACGGCTCATCCAAAAGTAACACGCGAGGTCTAGCGGCTAACGCACGTGCTAAAGCCACGCGTTGACGCTGACCGCCGGAGAGTTGGGAAGGCAATCTTCGACCGATGTCTTCAAGTTGGATAAGCCTTAGCAGTTCGTCGACACGTTGCTGGATTTCTTTTTTTGGTCGGCCTCGCATCTTCAAGCCAAAGCCAATGTTGTCCGCGACCGTCATGTGACGAAATAGTGCGTAATGCTGGAAGACAAATCCAATGTTCCGATCGCGCACATCAAGTCTGCTGGCGTCTTCGTCATGAAGCTGGACGACACCTTCATCCGCGCTTTCCAAGCCGGCGATGATCCGCAATAATGTGGTTTTGCCAGATCCCGAAGGCCCCAAGAGTGCCACCAGCGAACCGCTCGGAACTTCGACGCTCACATCTTTCAGGGCAGGATGATCGCCAAACCGCTTCGAAACGTTCTTCACCACAATGCTCATGCCGCCTCCTTTTTCGATTGTCCTAACAGATATTGGCGATTCTTCCATTCCAGAAACGTCTTGAAGGCAAGGGTCAGCAAGGCGATACAGCACAGCAGCGACGAGACAGCAAACGCGCTCGCAGTTTGGACGGCTCCAAAACCTTGGTACAGCTTTTCGATGTAGATCGGCAACGTATCGGTTCGGCCTGCCAACTTTCCTGAAACGACGCTCACCGCACCGAACTCCCCAATCGCGCGCGCGTTGCATAAAAGGATTCCGTACAGCAATCCCCATTTGATGTTCGGCAACGTTACGTACCAGAACATTTGAAAGCCCGTGGCCCCTAATGTTCGCGAAGCTTCTTCTTCTTCCGGCCCGATCGCCTCCATCACGGGAATCAGTTCACGCGCCACGAAGGGAAACGTGACAAATGAAGTTGCTAGCACAATCCCGGGCATTGCGAAGATAATCTGAATCCGCTGCAAATTGGTCACGGGCTGAACCAAGCCAAACACTGCGAAGCCAAGCGTCAAGATCAGACCAACCCAACGGGGCTTTAGAACCTGAGAAAGCAATCCCGTCGTTGCGTTGAGCCAAGCCAGCAAGAGACCAATCAATGCATAAATCGTGGTATTGGCAATTCGCTGGGCGGTGGGACCAAGTTCAAGCGGACCGATGAATCCGTACGCCCCGAAAAGGAGCACGAAGATGAGACCGGCGATCACCGGTGATACGGAAAACGGCAGGTCAATCAACGATGTCAGGATGGCTTTGCCTCGGAAGCGAAACCTTGCGATGGCCCACGCAGCAGCGATACCGAACGTTACATTCAACACAATCGCGATGGCTGTTGCCGTCAACGTAAGCTGTAACGCATGTAGAGCGTGATGGTGCGAGATGGCCGCGTATACGACCCCGAGACCCATCTCAAATCCCTGCACAAAGACGTTCGCCATGGGCCCAACAATCATGACGCCGACGAAAGCGATTGTGAAAAGGATCAATGGAACACGGATGTACCACGGGTCGTCGCGGATCGATTTTTTGGTCAAGGCTGTTGGCGGCGAACTCATGATTAGGCCTCCGAAGGCTCAAATTTCTTGCTCCACCGCTCCAAGAGGTTGATGAGCACCAGCGTTAGGAAAGATACGACCAACAGCACCGAGGCAATGGCGGCTGCTTCTTCATATTTGAAGGCGCCGCGTTCGTGGTCGAATTCTTCGAGTTTGGCGATGATGAGGACAGGCGGAATGACCGTTTTCCCCGGAATACCGTCGGCCACAAAGATGACCGAGCCATATTCGCCTAGCCCGCGAGCGTAGGCGAGTGCAAAACCCGTAAGCCAAGCCGGCAACAGTGCTGGCAGAATGACCGTTTTAAAGGTTTGCCAGCGAGAAGCTCCCAGGCTGGCTGCCGCCTCTTCTTGGGCGATCTCGAAGTCCGCCAATACCGGTTGCACCGAGCGAATCACGAATGGGACACCGACGAACATCAGCACAACGACAATGGCAACGGGCCCGCCGCGAGCACGAGTGTCCAGCGTGAAGATGTTCGCGCCAAACCATCCGTCCGGGCTGAACCAGTGGCCTACAAATCCCTCCGGCTCAAGAAAGGTCAGGTACTGTCCGAACCAGCCTTCGCTTCCGTAAAGATTTGCGAATGTGATGCCTGCCACCGCCGTTGGCAGCGCGAGCGGAAGGTCGATGAGCGCATCGAGGATTTTCCGGCCCGGGAATTCGTACCGGACCAACACCCATGCGACCACCATCCCCGTGATCGCGTTCAATGCCGCGGCGATGAACGAGGTCGAGAAGCTGAGCCGATACGCGGACATGGCCACCGGGTCACTGACGGCGTGCCAATATTGCGTCCAGCTCAGGCTTGAAGCTTTGATGAAGCAAGCCGCGAGCGGGATCAGCACCAGCACGCTGAGATACAACAGCGAGTAGTTCAGCGACAAACCGAATCCGGGCAACGCCCGACGTTTTTGGCCAGCCACGATTGGGGCCCCCTTACTTTTTGGGCGAGTATACTTGATCGAAAACGCCACCGTCGCCGAAGAATTTTTGTGACGCCTGCGACCAGGTGCCGACCACTTCGCGAATGGTGAAGAGCTTCATCGGTGGAAGCGTTTCGGCGTATTTCTTTTGAAAAGTCACGTTGCGTGGACGATACGAGTTCTTTCCGATGATATCTTGGGCCGCTTCGCTGTAGTAAAAATTCAGGTACGCCTCGGCCAGGGCTTTCGTGCCTCGCTCGTCGACGTTCTTGTCGACCACAGCCACCGAAGGTTCGGCCAGGATGCTTATTGACGGGTATACGATTTCCAATTTTTGATCAGGCACTTCCTTTTGAGCCAAGATCGCTTCATTTTCCCACGAGATAAATACGTCTCCAAGCTTGTTCTTGACGAAGCTCTGGGTCGAGCCTCGGGCTCCCGTATCGAGCTTTACCGTGTTTTTGTAGATCTTTCCGACGAATTCCTGAGCCTCTGCCTCAGTCCCTTTTTTATGCAACGTCACAAAGCCCCAGGCGGCGAGGAAATTCCAACGGGCTCCGCCGGACGTTTTTGGGTTCGGCGTGATGACCTTGATACCCGGCTTGGCCAAGTCGTCCCAGTCCTTAATTCCCTTGGGGTTGCCGGCACGAACAACAAAAACGATCGTCGAGGTATAGGGTGCGGAATTTTCCGGCAATCGTTTTTCCCAGTCGTCGCGGATCAGTCCTTTCTTGGCGATGGCTTCGATATCTCCCGCCAACGCGAGTGTGACCACATCGGCTTTTAGTCCATCGATCACCGCTCGAGCCTGGGCACCAGAGCCTCCGTGGGACTGGGTGACTTTCACTTCTTTGCCCGTTTTTTTCTGGTAGTCGGCGACGAAGGCGTGATTGATTTCGAGATGGAGTTCGCGGGTGGGATCGTAAGAAACATTCACGATTTCCGCCTGGTCCCCCGCAGCGTTTTCACGTGGCCCTGACGATGTCCCGCCGCCGCAGCCAAGGAGGAGGGCAGCCATCGCGGCCACCAATGCGGTAGAATACGCCTTGCGAACACGGAACATCGAATGCTCCTTTTAAGGATGTTACGGAATGCATCGATTCCCTTCTGGTTATCGACGATTGCCAATAGCAGAATTAGAGCGGCACGTAGGAAAGCGTGAACGCGTTACTTGGCATTTCCGATAACAAATTTAATCAACATGATCTGTATTATGATGATTCTCTGCGGAAGCGGCAAGGACGAGTGCTAAGGGCCGCCGCAAGATCTTTTTCTGAAAGCGTTTGAAGAGATTTCCGTTGCTGGAAAAATGCGAAGTTCCTTGAAATGAAGATAAGTTGAACGCACCTGACGCGTCAGCCTTTACCTCCCTTCTTCTATTTGGGAACGATGGCCTCGTGCTCGGTCACGGCCCAGATTTTGGGTCATGCGTTGCCGAGGCTGAGCGCCAAGCGAGGCGACGTTTGAGCCCACGCTTGGCGCTCAACTTCGGACGACCCCAAAATGTTTTGGTGAAAGCATTGGACCAAAAATTTCACGGTGCCACGGAATCTAAAATGGCCGTGACGCGAGTGCCGTTCGATTCGGAACAATACGGTTCCTGGAAAATACGAAAAGCGTGATGAAGCGAAACTCCGAGGAGAAATCGAGTTTCACTGAACAGTCGTTGAGCTCGCAATACCGCGCACGAAGTATTGCGAGCGTATTGCTCTCGACTAGAGCGTTTAACGAACGGATCGCATACGGACAAGTGACTAGTCGTAGGGTGGGTGAAACGTACTCGTGTAACCCACCGTCGCTTCGGATACGATGCCTCGCGTCGTTTCTGCTCGAATCCCCAGGCAGAACCAAGATTCGGGTCCGTGGTACGCCTTCGAAGTCGAGGCGACGGTGGGTTGCGCTTCGCTCCACCCACCCTACGGCAAGTTCCCTTGCTGTTTTCTTGTATTCAATTGAATCGGTAACCGCTCTAATGGAAAGACAAGGACGAGGCCGCAAGCCAGACCATTTTTTCGTCAAAAAATGTATTACGGAACAAATCTTATTTCGATTTGGCTCGCCGGTTATCGTAGTCGTGATAAAATCCGACTTCGACATTTTCCAAAACACCCAAAGCATCATCAGTAAGCACGGCGCAGGAAAAATAGAGTGTCAAAAGATACGACGCAATTCCAAGATTATCGACCCTCATTTTTCTGGCTGAAAGACTTGGCAAGATTTCGCCGGGAATCCCCGCCTGATGAAGCCCGACGACGCCTTGGTCCGCCTCGCCAACTCGCAGCAGCAAAATGTTTGTCGTTCCCGTCCACCGATTAGAAAGACTTCGGCTCTTGATATCGAGCTTGTCGCAAGGAACAAGCGGGACACCTCGCCAGGTTAGAACGGGTATGCCAAAAAGGTTTCCCATGACAGGCGGGACGCCTCGCCAGGTACATTCACGTTCAAAAGCTGCAATCGCTTTGGGGTGAGCGAGGAAAAATGCTGGAGCTTTCCAGACACGTGCAAGGAGTTCGTCGAGATCGTCCGGCGTCGGCGATCCATAGCGGGTGCTGATTCGCATGGCCGGATCGACCGAGTGCAACAGTCCGAATTTCGTGCTATTGATCAACTCCCATTCTTGGCGTTCCTTGATCCCCTCGATGGTTAGTCGAATTTGTTCTTCGAGTTGATCATGAGGGCCATTGTAAAGATCCGAGACTCGCGTGTGAACGCGAACCACGGTCTGAACGGTTGAAAGGGCATATTCGCGCGGGTGATCGGTATAGTCCACGAAGGTCTCGGGAATTTCCACATTCTCGGCAAAGCCTGAGACCAGGTCGATATTGCGCTCGCCGTAACGATTCACCGAGGAACGAAGCTGCTGGTGCTCAATCATCGCCTTTTGGAAATCTTCTTTCGAGCCAGGAACTGCCGCGAGAACATCGTTCAGGTCGTTGCGAGAAAGCGTCAACAAAACGCAAGGCGTGATTGTACGGACGGTGACTTCGGAGGGTTTGTTCAAGACGATCTCAGTTTCGCCGAAATATTCTCCGTCGGTGAGAAGGGCAATGCGAAGATCGCTGCCTCGCATGCCCTTACTCAAAACTTCGACCTGACCCTGAGCGATGATGAAAAATTTGTTCTGATCTTCGCCTTCAACCAACAGGCGATTTCCCAAAGAAACTTCCTCGGTTTTGAAGGATCGCGCCATCTGATTGATGATTGCATCGGAAAGCCGGGCAAACAGAGGGACGCTTCGAAGTGCTTCGGCAGGAAAGGTCGGCGTGCCTCGGTCCAAGTCGAAGGCGATTCTTTCAGCGTTCTTCAACTCAACTTTGGTCCGATTGACTCGGTAGGTTCCACCGTTGACTTGGACCCAGGGGAGTAAGTTCAGAAGCAAACGTGGCGTGATCGACATCATTTTTGGCGATGTCTTCGTGGCTGTCGCTAGATTCCGAGCCACTGCCGTCGTAACGCTTCGCTGAAGCAATCCATCGGACATTTCAATAACCTCAAGGGAATAATTCAAAATGGAGCATCCGCGAGGACGAATCAGCTATCGCCAAAAATACGTGTCGATAAGTAGCGTTCCCCGGAATCAGGAAGGATCACCACAATCGTTTTTCCTGCCGATTCGGGGCGTTGCGCGATGCGAAGGGCAGCGTGCATTGCCGCTCCGCAGCTGATGCCTGCGAGAATTCCTTCCTCCCGCGTGATACGCCTTGCCATATCAAAGGCTTCCTCATTGCTGACCAAAACCACCTCATCGACCAAGCTTCGATCCAGAGTTTCTGGCACGAAGCCAGCTCCGATTCCCTGAATCTTGTGTGGACCCGGAAGTCCACCGGATAACACGGGGCTGTCTGTCGGCTCGACGGCTACTGAGAATAGGGGGTGTTTTTTGACTCCCTTGATGAAACGGGAAATGCCCGTAATCGTTCCCCCGGTGCCAACGCCGGAAACAAGAGTATCAATTTTTCCTTGGGTGTCTTCCCAAATTTCTGGGCCAGTCGTTCTGAAATGGATTTCAGGGTTTGCTGGATTTTTGAATTGCTGCGGCATGAAATACATGGGGTCTTGAGCCAACTCTTCCGCGCGTTTCACGGCTCCGCGCATCCCCTCGGCGGCCGGCGTTAAAACGAGATTGGCTCCAAACGCCTTAAGAAGAAGTCGGCGCTCGACCGACATCGACTCCGGCATCAGGAGGGTAAGCGGATACCCCTTGGCCGCACAGACAAAGGCCAATGCGATCCCCGTGTTGCCACTGGTCGGTTCGACCACGTGTTGCCCGGGCTTGAGGGTCCCTTTCGCCTCTGCATCCAAGATCATGGCTGCGCCAATTCGGCATTTGACGCTATAGGCAGGGTTTCGCCCTTCGATCTTCGCTAACAACCGGACATTCATGCCCGCAGTCAGGCGATTGATTTGAACCAACGGCGTTCGTCCGGTCGACTCGGCATTGTTAGAAAAGATCGCCACGGCTGCAGGCCTCCTCACAATCGATGTGAGATGAAGCGTGCCTCCGGTGAGCCCAGTCAGCAACGCGCGTTATTTAATTCCCCGAACGTCGACTTAAGCAGAGTTTGTAGAGGGGGGATTTGCCCTTTTCGGTTCTCTCGTCACCTTACGGACTCGCCCCTTTCCGGCAAGACGGCATGCGTAAGCCAACCAAGTCAATGCCAAGGGACAGACAACTTGTTTATTACTTGGTCAAGTTGCTGACAAAATCCGTGTCGACACATTCAAACTGTACTTATACGATCATGGTAGTGATAATTTGTCGATTTCGTGAGGCCTATCATGGCGGCCGAAGACAAGTGGAAAGAATCTTTACCTGAGCTCACCGAAGCAATCGTAGCGACCTACGCGGACGAAAATGGGTTGCATCACCTCAACCGACGCCCCTTGCCCAGTAGGGAAATTGTCAGCGATTTGGTGCATGATCTTCTCGACGTCCTCTTTCCAGGCTTTGGACGCAGGCAGAATCTCCATACACAAAACGTCGAATATTATATTGGTGATCTCTTAGATAATTTACTTGACAAGCTATCTCAACAGATTCGGCGGGCACTTCGGCACGATCAATCCAAAAGACTGGAGATCATCGATTTTGAGGGGATTGCCCAGAAAAAATCCGTTGATTTCCTTAGGCGAATTCCGACGCTACGGGCAATTTTGAAACGCGATGTTGCGGAAGCTTTCGAGGGTGATCCTTCTGCGAAAACACCCCAGGAAATCGTCTTTTGCTACCCCGGAATCGAGGCGATCTCCATTTATAGAATCGCACATGAGCTTCTCAAGCTCGGCGTTCCGTTGATTCCAAGAATGATGACCGAGTACGCTCATTCGCGTACAGGAATCGATATTCATCCGGGCGCCAGCATCGGCCCTGCGTTTTTCATTGACCATGGCACGGGTGTGGTCGTAGGTGAAACGTGTGAAATCGGTGAACACGTGAAGCTTTATCAGGGTGTTACTTTAGGGGCCCTTTCTTTTCCTCGTGATAATGAAGGAAAGATCATCCGAGACCGAAAAAGGCATCCAACGCTCGAAGATCACGTGATCGTCTATGCCAATGCCACCATCCTGGGCGGCGAAACCGTCATTGGGCGGAATTCGGTGATTGGATCCAGCGTCTGGATCACCCAAAGCGTCGAACCCAACACAGTCGTCGTCCTGGAGAAGCCTCGCCTGAGTATCCGAGGTCCAAAACTTAACCAAGCGGATTTTTATTCAATTTAGTGGCTATATTTTTGTACTGATCTTTACTAGGTCCGTTCAGCCGGCACGAGGCCTTTTACGATCTGTTGAGAGCTGCTTTCAGGATTCAAAACTTTGACCCGGGATCAGTAACTTGTCAGACCATTCGAATTGAGTCTATTTCGGTCGCGAATCATGCTCTTCTTTAGCCTCTGCGAAATCTCACGCTGTACGGATCCAAACTTAAGGGACTATTTTCATGAAGAATTTTCGCGTTTTGTTTCTGACACTTCTTCTCATTGGCCTGAATACCTCTTTTGCATTCGGGCAAGGCTATGTCCGCCCGCAGTTACTCGTAGAGGCGGCGGAACTCGCCAAGGCTCCCAAGTCTTGGATTATTTTGGATGTTCGCACCAAAAAGAAGTTTGAAGCTGGCCATATACCGGGAGCCCGGTGGGTCGACCACGCTGGCTGGGTCAAAAGCTTTGGGAACGGTGCGGACATCGCGGATTGGAGCCGACGGGTGGGCCTCTTGGGTGTAGGCTCCGACTCGACCGTCATTCTTTACGATGACACGGGGATCAAAGATGCTGCCCAAATCTGGTGGATTCTTCGCTATTGGGGTATTGATCAGGCGAAATTGCTCAACGGCGGATGGAATTCGTGGAAATCCGTATCAAGCGACTTAGAAAAAGGAGCCGCATCCGAGGTGGTCGCCACCTTTCCCAAGCTTCGCCCTCAGAAAGATCGCTTGGCAACACGGGAAACGGTTGTGGATCTGGTGAAGAAAAAAAATCGCGTGCTTGTGGATGCACGTTCCGAGGGCGAATATCTAGGTACGGAGAAATTCGCAAAACGGGCCGGGGCGATCCCGGGGGCAATCCACCTGGAATGGGTGGAGCTTCTCGATGCCAAGACGCAACGGTTCAAGCCCGCTGAAGAATTGGTCGATCTTTTTCGGAAAGCCGGCATCGATCCAAAGGGCCCAGTGACAGCTTATTGTCAATCTGGAAGACGTTCGTCCGTCACCGTGTTCGCCCTTGAATTGCTGGGGAACACTCAATCGCAAAACTATTTCGCGAGTTGGCAGGAATGGGGAAGCGACGATGACACGCCAATTGAACTTGGCCAACCAAAGAAGCGGTGATTCTCCAGTGTTTCCTCCCTCAATCACCGAGGTAAGGATGCGAACGCCGCTTTCAATTCTTGTATTACTGTTCCCATTGGCGGTCGGCGCTGCCGAGCCGGGCAAGGTCGACCGTACCATTGGGAACGAGCCGCGGTACGTGACGAAGGAACCTCGGTATGGCATGATCTTTTTGGGCCAACACCCACCGACCCGCATTTGGCTGGTACTCGACGGCGATACCCTCTACCTGGATCGCAACGCCAACGGAAATTTCTCAGACTCTGGGGAAAAAATAGAGGCTTCCCCGTCGCAAAATGCGGAACGAGGTCTTCGCGAGTACGAAGTCGCTGAAATCACGGAGAAAAGTACCGGCAGGAAGCACAAGGGTTTCAAGCTCACACGTCCGAACCGAGATTCCGGCCATGTTCTTCTTTCCCTTGAGATCGATGGACTGGGTATCCAAACCGCCGGTATCGATCGAGAAGGCACCCTCGAATTCGCCTTGAAGCCAGAGGCGGCCCCGGTCGTCCATTTCAATGGTCCATTGCAAATGAATCTCACTTCCAATACTCCGCTAACGCGCAACGCGAAAGGAAGCCGCCTCAACGGCTGCATCGGGACACCAGGGATTGGCCCGGGCACCTTCGCGGTCGTTCCATACGATGAAGTTCCCGAAGATGCGCATCCACAGGTGAAGATTCATTTCCGCCACTCGCAAAAGCAAACGTCTTCCATTCAGCAGGAAATTGCATTGGAGCACCGGTGCTGAAACCATCTTTTTCACGGCTCCGTGCGAGTCCCCGCCACTGAAGAATTCGATCAAGCGACGATACGACTCTCCTTCACTTCTTGGAACGGAGTGCATATCGCTCCGTTCACCAAAACGGTCCAGCTGCCGAAGCCGTAAATTGAGCTCGCCAATTTATCTTCCCACGCGGATCATGGTCTTTCCCTTTCAAATTCTTTTTGATTTTTGACTTGCTTCTTCGAACTTTCATTTCTGTTAAACGACAGATTTAATAGCTACAGTAATAATTAAAGATCAGTCTGCGTTCGTCGACGTGAATGAATCGAAGCATTTCTGTAGATTTTCTTACGAAATATCTTCCGATAGAGCTCCGGTTGTGCGCAAATGCAAATCTTTTACTTTAAATTCTTTTGCAGTAAGTATTTGTGTCAAAATTTTTTCCTTGAAGAGCGTTGAATTTTACGGACGCCATCGCCTGGATTTAATCCATACATAACTAGTAAACTTGACCAAGTAGTGATTTCGACACCGAAATGCCAAGATTCTGCCTGGACTTGCGTCGATACAAAGATTATCATGACATCATGAATTGACCTGGTAATGTTTCTCGAAAGCCGAATTCGGGCCTCGGTTTTCCAGTTGGCCGCATCGCTAACTACGGTTGTGATGGGGCTATTTACTAGGTTCTTAATCCCATGCGATTCGCCCTTGAAAAGGCTCTCCTGCGCTTGGGGTTCTTCCGTTGCCGACGAAGCGTCGGCCGATCAAGCCTTACCGGATTCTCTCCGCGCTTCTTCGATCGTTCGAAGAGGCAGAGAGTGTCGGATAGGTATTAGGTATTACACGGGGAGAATTCCATGGTTCGGATTTTCAACTCTCAATTTCGTTGTTGTCGCGTCCTCGTTCATGCTTGCATTGCCGCCTAGAACGGGCGGAGCTGCGGGCCTTCACTTGTGAATGTCAATTACTTCTTTGCTCGTTGGCTAGCTTTCAAAATCATCTAAATCGGCACCCGAAGGGGTTCCGGGCGATCTTTCCGAAGACGAGGAGGGAAGGGTCGCCTTGCCGACTCTCGTACCGAGGGAAGGCCGGAACCCCTTTTTTAACACAAACAACGCAGGGAGTTGTCATGGACCATAAATCGAAATCTCCAATCGTGGATTTGCTAACGCCAGAAAAGATCAGCGAATTGAAAAAGATCTTGCAGCTTCGCCTTCAAGGCCGAGTTCGCGAGTTGGGACTGAGGCTTCGCGAAGATGGCTTGGTGTTGGAAGGGAGAGCTCAAACCTACCACGTGAAGCAGCTCGCTCAGCATGCCCTGATGCAGGCTGTCACAGTTCCCATTCGGTCCAACGACATTCAGGTTCTGTCTTGATTGATTTTCAGACAAAACACCGAGCTTCTGTGCGGTGAGATTGTCTGAACAGGTTTTCCTCGGCTCGGTCTCGGGTGACCAGTCGATCGTTCGAGTTCGTGTCTTTCGGGTTCTTTTTTCGGAGTGATGGATGTACGCAAGAATTCCTCGTAAGCGTCAAGGATTTACTCTGATCGAGTTACTGGTGGTGATCGCGATCATTGCCATCTTGATCGCACTGTTGGTGCCAGCCGTGCAAAAGGTCCGCGAAGCGGCGGCGAGGCTGCAATGCACGAACAACCTAAAGCAACTTGGACTGGCAGCGCATAATTTTCACGACACACGAAAATTCCTTGTTCCCGCATGGGTTGGCGGAAATGGGCTCGACCCCGATGGCTGGGCCACGTGGGCGGTTCTTCTTCTACCCTACGTTGAACAAGGTACGATCTACAATCAATGGAACATCAATTACCCTGCTTCCAAGCAGGTGCCCACTGCCTATCAGCAACAGCTCAGTGTTCTCCACTGCCCCTCACGGCCCGATTTTGTACTCAGCACGGGCGACTTTGTGTCGCCAGGCGGTGGACTCAGCGATTACGGCGCGAGCTTTGGCACTGCCGCGAACGGATCCAACTCCAACGGAACAATTATTCCGACTGCTGACATGGCCAACAGCACCACTACGGACTCGAGCGGGAACCCGATTTTGAAACAAGGATGGCGCGGTCAAGTCACCCTCATTGGGATCACCGATGGTACCTCGAACACCACATTGTTCGGCGAAAAACATGTACGTCCGAACTCGCTTCGCGGGAAGAACGAAGACCGTAGTATCTTTGGCGGACAAAACAATTCCGTCCGACGAATGATGGGCATCGCACCCAATGGCGACCAGCGTCCGTTGAGCCCGCCTAATAACCAAAACGGGGCGTTTGCCAACACGTGCTTTGGAGGCCCGCACACGGGCGTTTGCCAATTTGTTTTAGCTGACGGTGCGGTGCGGCCAATTTCACTGACGACGGCCTCCCGGTGAATCTCGATCCCTAAGTCGAAGCAACCGCATGCGATCCCGAGCAAACGCCGGCTAGCACAAAAATTGGGTGATTCAAAAAGGAAATTCCCATGACATCTCGAATGGAAAAAATGAAGACCCTTGAGACCGGCGGATTGCTCTTCCTTGCATTGCTGGGATGTGGACACGACGGTCCCAAAGTGCTGCCAGTTCAAGGCAAAATAGAAGTCCCCAACGCTGATGTAAAAGACCTTGCAGGGAGCCACGTGGAATTGGCTCTGACAAGCGACAATTCCAAGCGATCGTCCGGGATCATTCAAGAAAACGGAACGTTCCGCGTGGAAACTCTACACGGCGCCACGATTCTTCAAGGGGCCAGGGAAGGGAAACACCAAGCTCGTATCATTCTGTCCGATGACGATCCTGCGAGCCGTCGCCGAGCGGCTAAGTCCATCGGAAAAAAATACCTCTCCTTTGAAACGTCCGGATGGACGATTGATGTGCCCTCAAACGGAGAGGTGACGCTACGAGCAGCGACGAATTGAGCCACAGAACCTTTGTCTCGGCGTACTGGGCAAGGACCGCTGAGCAAAGTTTCTCTTAGACCTTTCCCGAAGAAACGTGTTTCGATGTCTTATTGAAGGAGTGAATGATGGGGACTTTCCGGAAGAAACCGCGCGTAGGTTTTACACTGATCGAACTATTGGTGGTGATTGCCATCATCGCGATTCTGATCGCGCTTTTGGTACCCGCCGTGCAAAAGGTACGTGAAGCCGCCGCTCGCCTGCAATGTACGAACAATCTGAAACAGCTAGGTTTGGCCTTGCACAACTTCGCGGATGCCAACAAAGGCTTCCCGATGGCGCCTTACAATCCTGCCTTTGCATGGCTACAGTATAAGCCGTATTCTCAACCCAACGGTTGGACCGTGCAGGTGCTGCCGTTCCTTGAACAAGAAAATGTTCGCAAAGGATACGACTACAACAAGGCGTGGAGCGGGCCGGAAAATGCCGCGATCATCAAGACGATCGTTCCGAACTTCGTTTGCCCGTCTGTGCCCGCAGCTTACGATCCAACCTCTCGCGGGATCCCCGCTGAACGCGGACCATTGGATTACATCCCGTTCTTCCGAATCGATCCGGCGAACAAGTCCGTCACTGTACCGGTGATCGCCGAGCCCAATGCGGGCGAGGGCATCATGGGTCGCGGCGTCAATCGCCGAATCACGGACATTCTTGACGGAACCTCCAACACGATCCTGCTTGTAGAAGACGGTGGCAGAAACAAAATCTGGATCGCTGGCAAGGAATACGGAACGGCACCGGGAAATCCGCTGACCGCTGGCGGAGCCTGGGCTAACTGCTGCTTGGGCGGATCGGTGAACTGGTTCTATGGCTTTGACCTGGCAACCAACAGCTATTACGGGCCGTGCGCGGTCAATTGCACGAACGCTTCGCAGATTTACTCGTTCCACTCGGGTGGAGCGAATGTCCTGATGGGAGATGGATCGGTGCATTTCCTTTCCGACACCATCAACATCAATACCGTGGTGTCGCTGATCACACGTCAGGGCGGCGAAACGATTCCTGGCAATTTGATCAACTAGCGGTCCGTTAGACGAGGGAAGCGCATGCGACGATCCCGTCCATCCACTCACCTCCGTCTTACTCACGATCCCTTGACTGCATTCCGCGAGGCATTGACGAGCATGAATCGTTTTCGTTGGAAAAGTACTTTGAATTCCATCCCATTCCTCTTCTTGTTGAGTTCAATGGGCTGTTCAGGAGGCGATTCCTTTTACCCGGCGCAAGGGAAGGTCTTGCTGGGTGACAAGCCTGCCGAAGGCGTCACTCTCCTTTTCATTCCAGGCCCAGGAGCCAAAGACGATGGAACCAAGCCCTCGGCCAAAACCGGGCCCGACGGGAGTTTCACGGTTAAGACTTTCGACGCATCCACCCGCACGATCCATGAGGGGGCGCGTGCGGGAAATTACACCGTGTTGGTGACCTGGATTCCTGATGTAACCGCAGCGAGCCTCGATAAAGGAATTTCCGTCGGCGATAAATTGGCCAATCGTTATGGCAACACGGCGACTTCCCCATTTAAGGTGGAAATCAAACCAGGGCCGAACGACTTGCCACCGATCAAGCTTGCAGAATCCGATGTCCGCAAAGGATCGAGATAGGCGGACCCATCCACACAAGGCCGAAACATTCACCAGTCAATTTCTATGTTCCTCTAGGGAGGATGCTTCCAGATGAATCCGAACCAAAAACGAGTTGCGATTTTTTTATTGGCAGGCTGGATCCTGTCTCCGCAACTCGCCGTTGCGCAGCCTCCGGCTGTCGACGATGCTGCCAGGCTTGAGTTCTTTGAAAGAAAAGTTCGGCCAATCTTGGCAAACAACTGCTACAACTGCCATTCGGCAAACAACAAGTCCCTTGGCGGACTGCGCGTCGATGACCGCAATGGCCTTATTCAAGGGGGGAAACGTGGCTCGGCCGTGGTTCCTGGAGATCCCGAGAAAAGCCTTCTCCTTCAAGCGGTCCATCAAACCGGCAAACTCAAAATGCCACCGAACAACAAACTGACCGACGGGGAGATCGCGGATCTCACTCATTGGATCAAATCGGGTGCAGCCTGGCCTAAGGTTGAAGCTCCGAATACCTCCGACCGGTATCGAGCGAAATACGAAAAGCTTCGCAAAGAACACTGGGCGTGGCAACCCCTGCAAAAAGTCCAAGTGCCGACCGTGAAGGACAACTCCTGGGCACGCACGGAGATTGACCGATTTGTCCTGGCCAAGTTGGAGGACAAAGGCCTTACTCCTGTGAAAGATTCCGAAAGAGCGGCCCTGATTCGTCGCGTCACGTTCGATCTAACAGGCCTGCCCCCAACGCCGGAAGCAACCGAAGCCTTCCTTGCCGACCAATTGCCGAACGCTTTGGAAAAGGTCGTGGATCGCTTGTTGGCTTCGCCAGCCTATGGGGAACGATGGGGCCGACATTGGCTCGATGTCGCCCGGTATGGGGAATCGACTGGTTCCTCCCGAAATCTGCCATACCCGCAGGCGTGGCGGTATCGTGATTACGTCATCGATTCTTTCAACCGCGACAAGCCCTACGACAAACTGATCCATGAGCAACTCGCGGGCGACCTGCTGCCGGCCGCCTCGGACAAAGAAAGAGATGAAAATCTGATTGCAACTGGCTTTTTGGCCATCGGTGTGAAGGATGTGAACCAACGATTCCCGATCCGATTTTTCATGGACAATATTGACGAACAAATCGATACGGTGACTCGTTCGTTCCTGGCCCTCACGGCAAGTTGCGCACGCTGCCATGATCACAAATTCGATCCAGTGCCCACGACAGACTATTATGCACTGGCAGGAATCTTTCACAGCACCGAACATTGCTCGGGTTTGCGAAGCATGATGGGAGGTGGTGGCCTGGCGTACTACGACTCTTCCAAACTGCTGCGTCTGACGCCTCCTGCCAAGGACACCAAAGTCGACCCCACGCTTCCCGAGAAAATCAACCAACTTACAAAGGCGGTCGAGGCGGCGCGAGAAGATTTTGCGGCGATCTTTGGCACCGACAAAGGAAAAGAAAAGGGGCCGGACGGTCGTCCTTTGCAGATGGTGGCTCGGCTCAAGATGCAAAAACTGCAACTTGAACTGAATGCCTTGACAGATCCTTCTTTACAAGGGCCTGTCGCCCTTGGCATTCGTGATGCGAAAAAGGTCGGGGATATCGAACTTCGAGTTCGCGGTGAAGCCGAAAAACTGGGCCCTGTGGTTCCCCGCGGGTTCCTGTCGGTCATCAATGTTCCCGGTGCCAAGCCTATCAATCCCGCGCAGAGCGGTCGGCTCGAACTCGCACAATGGCTGACACATCCCAATAACCCCGTAACGTCCCGGGTGATCGTCAATCGGGTATGGAAGCATCTGTTTGGCCAAGGAATTGTCAGCACGGTCGATAACTTCGGCATCAACGGCGATGTTCCTTCCCATCCCGAGTTGCTCGATTACCTTGCCACGAATTTCGTGCGTGATGGTTGGTCCAACAAACGCCTGATTCGCACGGTAGTCCTGACGCGTGCCTATCAACTTGGGTCTGAAGCGACACCTGCGCACACGGCCAAGGATCCTGCGAATCGGCTGGTTTGGCGTCACAATCCCCGTCGCCTCGATGCGGAGGAAATTCGGGACGCCGCGTTAGCGGTTTCTGGAAACCTGGATTTCCGAAAGCCGGAGAACGTTCCATCGAAGGATTTCAAGGTGATTGAGCTGCGCAACAATGGGCCAGACGCTCAACGCCTACATGACTATGCCCAGAAAAGCATCCATCGAAGCATCTATCTACCACTCCTGCGAGGGATCACTCCGCGGTCGTTGGAAGTCTTCGACTTCGCGGAACAAGGGATGGTGACAGGCAACCGAGAAACGACGACTGTGCCCACCCAGGCGCTGTATCTGCTGAATGACACATTCGTGCAGCGGCAGGGATTGGCATTAGCAGAGCGTTTGCTTAAGCGGTCCGAAATGGACGATAAGGAACGCATTGAATTTGCCTACCAGTTGGCCTTGGGAAGAGATGCCACAGCCAAGGAACTGGAGCGAGCGAAAGCGTACCTTTCGCAATATGAAGCGGATGCTCGCAAAGTCTTCTCAAAGATCGCGAATCAGAAACCTGCGACCCCACCAAAAACCGTCGAAGCACCGGCTCCGAAAAAACAACCAGGGGGAATCGTCGTGAATCCAGACGATGTCGATACGTCGGACATTCCCGTTCAAGAAGAAAAGATCGGACTTACCGATCCCAGGGTTGCTGCATGGGCGAGCTTCACGCAAGCGATCCTTGGCTCGGCCGAGTTCCGCTACCTTCGATAATTGGTTACCCGGACAACGTGAACGAGTCAGGCCTTGCGGGGGCTGACTCGTCACATTCTCGAAATACTCTGACACGTCCCTCGAACCCTCAAACATACGGACATAACCAGGAGAAATTTATGTCGACCGATCCCCAAAAACAAGTTAGCCGACCGATATCGCGACGAGACGTTCTCAAATCTTCCAGTGCGGGTTTTGGTTACCTTGCATTGGCGGGGCTGCTCGGCCAACAACAGGCCAGTCAAGCTCAATCGGCACGCGCACGCTCCCCGCTGGAACCGCGAGCTCCACACTTCCGTGCCAGAGCCAAGCGAATCATCTTCCTACTCATGGAGGGTGCCATCTCCCAGATGGATACTTTTGAGTACAAGCCCGCATTGCAGCGAAACGACGGCCGACCTGGGCCTGGTGGCGGTACCCTCGTGGGGTCGAAATTTCAATTTTCCCGCCATGGGCAGACCGGAGTCGCTATTTCGGAATTGATGCCAAATATCGCTCGTCATGTTGATAAGTTCTGTTTCCTGCGAGGCCTTCACACCGACACGCCAGCTCATCCGCAGGCGGTCATGCAACTCCACACCGGCGCTGCCAACGCCACGCTGGTCCGTCCGTCCATGGGGGCATGGCTGCTCTATGGGCTTGGAACGGAAAACCAGGATCTTCCAGGCTATATTACCGTCAACCCCTCTCCAAATTTCGGCGGTGCGGCAAACTATGGAAGTGCGTTTTTGCCGGCTCATTTCCAGGGCACTCGCATTAACGACACAGGTTACATGCCGAACCTGCGTGCGCAAACCGAGCGATCCCTTCAGCGTCGCCAACTCGACCTGATCCAGGGGATGAATCGCGATTTGCAGGCAGCTCCGGGGGCTCCGGCCGAGATTGACGGTGTGATTCAATCGTATGAGTTAGCATTTCGAATGCAGGACCGCGTTCCTGAATTGCTCGATATCTCCCGGGAACCCCAGCATGTCCTCGATGCCTATGGCGTCAAACCCGGACCGGCGGGAAGCTTCGCGCGTCAGTGTTTGATGGCTCGCCGACTCAGTGAAGCCGGAGTTCGATTCGTCGAGATCAATCAAGGTGGCTGGGATCACCACACGGGTCTGCACCAAGGCATGATTCGAGGCTGTGAGGCGGTCGACAAACCGACTGCTGCCTTATTGGCTGACCTCGAACAGCGTGGTTTGCTCGAAGATACCTTGGTCCTGTTCGGCAGCGAATTCGGCCGAATGCCCACGGCTCAAGGCGTCGACGGCCGCGATCATAACATCACGGGCTACCCCATGATTCTCGCCGGTGCCGGCGTTAAGAAAGGCTACTCCTACGGAGCCACCGATGAATACGGCCTCCATGCCGTCGAAGGCCGTATGCACACTTCCGACTTGCATGCAACGCTTTTGGCTCTATTAGGACTGGATCATAAGGAACTGACTTACCGTTATGCCGGCCGCGATTTCCGACTGACAGACGTATCTGGAAATGTCGTCCAAGAGATTTTTGCCTAACCGTTTAGGCATGTGCTACTGATGAACCACTATACCTTAGTATCCCTTTGGAGGAGCTGTCAATGAGAAAGTTTCTAGCTGTATCGATTGCATTCACTGCGTTCTTAGGATTCGCCATGGCCGAGGAATTCGGCGCGGTTTTGAAAAAAGTAGACGGTAACAAAATTACTGTTCAGAAGAATAAGAAGGGCGAGAAGGGCGAAGAAGTCGTTCTAACAGTTGCTGAGAAGGTAAAGGTCGCCAAAGGTAAAGTGAACGTGGAAACGAAAAAGGTCGAGGTGGGCGAAGCCATTGAAGGTGGCCTCAAGAACGAAAACCTCGCCAAGGGGGGCGCATTTGTTCGCTTGACGACGAACGACGATAACCATGTGACCCAGATTCTCGTCGTCGAACGGAAGAAAAAGAAAGAATAGGCCACCCACACTCCCTCGTGCACCCGGTCCTGTTTTGGGAGAGGCGGGGCTGGGTTTTCCTTCAGCTTACACTTCAATTGCTGACTGGAGGGCGGGGGAGTGCCTGTATCTCATTGGAGCCCAACATGCTACCGGGAAATTACGCTATCGATGACGGTATTGAAGAAGCTCTAGACGACTTGAATTTACTTAGATTTGAACGAGGTCGCCCCTGGTTTTTCTTTCTTTTTTGGCTTTAGCAGACGCGCCATAAATATTGAAGGCGTCGTGGCGGCAAATCCTCGATCAAGTTGAAACAGGTTTGATGATTGAGTTCAGGGGTAACGAGCCATGGTGACAAACATCGAGCGGTTGCAATGGGAAAACGCACAAATGCTCGAGGCGCTCGAGTGGATTCGTCGCAGTACGACTGACAAAAATGCTCACGATCGGGCGAATCTGGTGCTGGAATCACTTGGGAAAGCAGTCTTCATTCAAGGTAATCGTCCACTTGAATCTGAAATATACGGTGAATGGTGCATCTAATCCGCTTTTGGTGAAAACTGTAAGAACTCGCGAACTCAGAATTGTTGCTGGCTGAAAAAAGATCGGGATCCTTTAACGTTAGCCCCGTCGATTAGCCAGATTCTCGTTCACCGGACGACCGGAGACGACAGGCCCCTTGGGACGTGCCTATGTCTGCTTCGGTTCATTCGTCTGACTCGGTGATTTCCCTTGACGCATTTCGCGGCATCTTTGGGCGAAAGGACCGGTTGCGGTGGGCGGAGGTTTACGTCTCTGGCCTGCTGAGTGATCTTCCGCGAAAAACCGTGGACAGTATTGCCCGTTGGTGGACGCCGGTTTCGCAATCCAATCATGCCGATGACATACGCCAATCGCTCAATAATTTCGTTCAAGAAAGCCCGTGGGACCACGAAGCGTTAATGCGCTGCCTGCGAGGTAAACGGCTATCCCTAAAGAAGACAGGGGAATTCGCCCTTTATGAGATTAGTTTGCGTAAACAGGGGAGCCATTCGGTTGGTGTGTACCGTCAAAAATGCCCTGAGTGCCAAACAAAAATCAACTGCCAAGTGCTCGCTGCCCTCTTTAATTTCAATGGCGCCTCATGGGTTCCTTTCACGATGGGACTTTACCTGCCACGGCCTTGGACCTCGTCACCGGCTCTTTTGGACTCCGTCCGAGTTCCAGATTGCTGCCGCGGATTCCAAAGCCGAGGTGAAATCCTGATCAATATGCTAAGGCAACTTCGGGCGGAGCAGGTGGACGTTCAACGCGTCCACTTAGGTGACACATGCGCGGATCCGCGGACCATTGTGGATTGGCTTACGAACGAAGACATCCAGGCCGAAGTGAAGGGGAAGCGTATGGCCGAGATTCAGACCTGCGTCGCTGATCTCAAGGACCGGTTTGGTCTGGGACATTACGAAGGACGCACCTGGCGAGGGTTGCACCACCACCTCTCGCTGGTCATGTTGGCCCATTTCGCCCGGGATACCGATGTCTGCGCTACTAAAGACAGAGTGCACTTCTAAGCAGCCGACAGTAAGAATGCCTCGCAAATGATGAAGGCCTGCGAAAAAATTATTCCGCAGACCCAGCGGTTTGCGTAACTCGGTCGCGAAGTTCCGCGGTGTGAGAGACAGCCAAGTTCGCTTGTCGTCCATACTTCGTCTAGCCTCAGTCGTCTTCACCGGGGTTGAACTCTGGAGCGTACGCACAACCTCGCCGTTCATGCGGCCATCGAGGAATAGATCGCACCGGTGGCCGAGTGATTCCCACGGAACACGCCGGGTTTCGATCCGGTCCACGCAGGCAAAAACGACGTTGTCGCCAGGCTTGAAGCTGCCCAAAGCGGCCCAAATCAGCTTTCGCTAAATTGGCCGGCGTCCCTGGCCGACGCGGCGCCGGGATGTTGGCGTAACTCCAGTCGGGCTACGCCCTCCTTCCGTTACGCCAACATCCCCTGCCTATGACCTTTCCCTAGACCAGGTGGGCCCATTTTACGCGCCGATGTGGTCCCATTTTGCGTGCCGATTTCCAAACGGGCACCCGGTTGACGGTGGGTATCAGAGTATTACCCATGAGGAAGCCGAACGGCTTCTGCTCGACAAGCTCGATAGCATTGGACAGCAGCTTGATGAAGAGGCCAGCAGGCACTCAAAGCTCGCATTCGATGAGCGGCTGAAACTGATCGGAATCCGAGGGGAAGCGGCGTCTGATGCGTTTGTCGCATGAGTTGCTCAAGGTGTAGAGGCGCTCCTCGATTACTTCGAGACAACCTACCAAGTTTCCGGCGATGATCTTGAACGACTCGGTGAACTCGCCAACCGCTTCTACGAGGGACTCACGCTGTACGAGCCTCAATTCGACGGCCTGAAGGTTGACCTCGAAAAGTTCACCAAAGCGATCCGAACGGTTGAGAGCGTCGCTGTCTCAATGGCCGAGGGGCAACTCGTCGCCTTGGAGGAGGAATACCGCCGCTACACCATCAATTGGGTCAAGGCCACCGAAATGCAGCAGTCGATCATGAGGGAAGAAATGGACCGGCTCGAAATGGAGATTCAGGACGCCAAGCGTCGAGAGGTCAGGTTGTCCGAACGGGTCGAGCGGCTGGTCAAGGAAGAAAGCCGTCTGATCCGAGAACGCCGCCAACTGATTGCCGAATACCCGACGATGGCCGCACGAGAGAGGGGAGAAGCGTTCCGAAGAATCTTCAAAACGGTGACACTTTTCTGGAAGCGAGTTTTTCACCCTGCTCTGGAAAACCCGACGAAACCCCGGAAAACGAACCGCCCCGGAAGGTACAGCTTCGAGCTTCAGCAAGATCAGATCATCTGGGTGTTCGCTGACACGACCGAAACGGGCGACTCTTGGTGAAGGATAACGCGGGCACCGCCAACGGCGGTATCGATACCTCGCTGACACAGACGTTCACGATCACAATTGCACCAGTGAACGACGAACCTAATTTCACCGCCAAGAATCCGCCGGCCGTCGTCGGCAGTAGCGGCAAACAGGTTGTTCCAGGATGGGCGACGGCCTTCGCGCCTGGCGCTTTTGAATCGGCCCAAATCCTCGTCAGCTACAAGGTTTCGAATGTATCGAATCCAAATTTATTCAGCGTGCCACCCACAGTCGATAACGCTGGCACGCTGCAATATACGCTGGCTTCGGAAGCGTTTGGAACGACGACGTTCATCGTTCAAGTGACGGACAACGGGGGCACCGCGAACGGAGGAGTCGATACTTCACGTCTGAAATCGTTCAGCTTGCTCGTCAAGCCTACGACCACCACCACCCTTTCCCTGCCGAGTTCTGCGTTGGCGGGCCAATCGATCACCCTTACCGCACAAGTGGCGCAACAGCTTGGCGCCGCGGGAAGCTTTGTCGGCTCCAGCGCGGTCTTCCGAGAAGGCACCACCACTCTTGGAACTGTTCCGGTAAATGCCCAAGGGCAGGCGACACTTTCGCTCTCCACCTTATCCGTTGGTTCGCATCGGATTACTGCCGATTTCAGTGGCAACGCCGAGGTGGGTGGCAGCATCTCAGTTCCCGGGACGATCACGATCAGCCGTGTTTCCCCCGCAGTGACCGTCGTTGCGTCCGTGAATCCTGGCACGGTCACGAAACCGGTCACTCTCACAGCCACGTTCACGGTCGCCAACGGTAGGATCTCGCAAATCGTAGGTGAATCCGTCACCTTCCGAACTGGATCCGTCGTGGTGGGCAGTGGCGTCATTCAAAGCAACGGCACTGCAGCACTTACAACCGCCAACCTTCCGTTTGGACCCCAACGCATTGCCGCGACGCTCGAACGCACCGACGTCGCCAATAAAGCCGTGTCAACCGCCTTGCCGTTGGTGATGAAGCATGGCACCGCCGTCACGGTTTCGCATTCGCAAGTGGGAAAAGTGTCGACCATCACGTTACGGGTGGTTCCTTCGTCCGGTTTGGCCGCGAGCTTGGTCGGACAAACCGTGACTCTGTTGGACGGCACGAAGCGATTGGCCAACGTGAAGCTCAACGCGTCCGGCGTTGGCACTTTCACCACGTCCGCACTGGCTCTTGGCTCGCATCAGCTTACCGCGAACTACGCCGGGACCGCCGCGTTTCATCCCAGCACCACCACCCAGTCCGTAAGAGTACGGAAGCTGAGTACGGTCGTGGTGAAAGCACAATATACCAGTGCTCCGCCTGGCCATTCGGTCATCTTCACCGCGACGGTCACGGGACCGAAAGGCACGCCCACGGGCACGGTCACCTTCACCGTCAACGGCAGAGCCGTGGCCACGGTTCGCCTGAATTCTCAGGGAAAAGCAGCTTTCCAATCGAGCTTCACCACTCCCGCCGTTTATCGGATTGCCGCGACCTACCTTGGTGACGAGGCTTTCGTTCCCAACGAATCTCTCACCATCAAACATACCTCGGGAGGGCGTTGGCTGATTCGCTGATCGCTTCTTTGCCGGGTTAGAACGTCAAGTCGGCAAGCAAGCGGCATCAATTTGTGACTTCCCAAAAAAACACATAACAACGAAAAAGGCCATGCGATCGCATGGCCTTTTTCGTTACTCATTCAAGGAAAACGAATTCACCCCGTCGGCGACGCGTTTCCTTGTTTCTCGTCGGCAATTCTACCACCGCCAATAGCCGTAAACGCCATCCGGCCGGATGTAAACGCCGGATCCATAAGCTCCATACCTGGGCTGGTAGTAGTAGGGTGAATATCCTGGATTCACATAGTAAGGATTTCGGTAGTACGAATACGGATAGTTATATCGGTAGTTCGAGTAATTTGGATACCGATAGTTGTTGTACCGATATTGCGGATATCCGTAGTTAGAGCGTCCTCGCCGCCATTGTGCGTCTGCGGTAGACACGGCTACCGAGCCCACGAGCAACGTCGCCAATGTCACCGCTAAAATCAGCTTTCGCATGGTATTGCCTCCGTTAGTTCCTTCATTCCTGGGACTGGCTGAATGAAGGCCAATCCCTTCCCATCGATAACAATAACGTGCAAAGCTTGTTCCAATTCGATTGTTCCAAATGGAACGAAGTTGCACGCGTTCGCACATTCCTGGGCAGCCTTCTTCCCCTAAAGGCACTTGAGAAACGCTACGAGATCTTGTTTCTCATCGCTCGTAAGTCTTGTTTCGAGAATCAGGTTGAAAAATTCAACGGTATCTTCCAGCGTAAGCAGGCGTCCATCGTGCAAATAGGGAAGCGAATCTTTGATGCCACGCAACGTGAAAGTCTTGATGGGTCCCTGAGCTGTCGCCATCATCCCGTTGACCATTTGAGGTTTATAAAAACGTTCCACGCGCAGATTGTGCATGGAGTTGTCCGTGTAATAGGGCGCCGGATGGCAGGAGGCGCATTTCGCTTTGCCGAAAAAGAGAACTTGCCCTCGCATCTGAGGTGAATCCATCGAAGTCTTTCGCGGATCGAGCTTGCCGTCGATGCCGAGAAGGGGTGCGGGGGGAAAATCCAGTAGATCTTGGAGTTCCGCCATGAAATGAACCTGCGTGGATCGATCCAAGAAATTCATTCCTTTCGCCATGGCCGCGGCGGGGTCGCCATCAAAGTACGCCGCCAACTGCTCGAACTGCGTGAAATCCTCCACGGATTTCATGGCCCGTTGCGAGCCGAAAATCCGCTGCACGTTTACCCCACGCAGACTCACCGTGTCGATGCGGCGACGATGTGATTGTGGCCGAATATCGCCAACGAGATGCGTCGCTCCCGAAGTGTGTCCGTTAACATGGCAATCAAAACATCCTACTCCCATGCTGGCCACCACCGTCTTGCGATCGTGAGTGGCATTGAACTGCTGCTGTGGAAACTGAGTGACCAAAAGGCGAAGCCCTTCGAGGTCCTTCGGATTCAAGATTCCTTTGAAAAGATCATGGAAGTTTTCCAAGGTGACCACCTTCCCTTGCGAAACATCGCCCAGGTCAGGTCGAGTCGTCAGAAACATGGGAGGTGGAAATTCGGGCAAAAAGTGCTCGGGCAGGTCGAAATCAAGGTCAAAGCGTTCTAAACGAGCGAACTGTTTGACTTGGTGCTGGGGAAACACCATGCCTCCTACCGCGTGATGCGGATGAGGCAAAGGTAGAAAGCCACCAGGGAACAGATCTTTCTCACGGATCTCGTCGGGCGTCATCTTGGCTAAGTCGTCCCAACTCACGTTTTCCCTGAGACGCGTCGCAGGTCCCACCGGCACGGGTTTGCCTCGCGTCATCGTGACTTTGGAATCAACCTTTCGATTCAAATCATAGCGTTCCTTGAGAAGCGCCGTCTGTTTGGCCATCACCTCTTCTTTTCCCGCCTTGTCTTTCGCCATGCGTTCTGGGAAAGTCTCGTCACCCAAAAGTACTGGCGGAAACTGATCGTAACTGGATTTACCCACGCTTTTTTTCTTGTCTTGGGGCGCATCGGTTTGAGTCCGTGAAGTCTGAGTCATGAACAATACGACGATACAGCCGGTGACGGCTGCGAAAAGCCACGACAAATGGTTGAAACGGTTCACAGACATCGCAATCTCCTTTTCTGAGTGCAAAATGATCAAGCACGCACACGACTTGTACTGGAAGATCCGAACGATGCTTCGGCACCGCTTCGTTCATCGAAATCCGCCAAGGCAGACTCCGTTCTCGCATTTCGACACTCGGCCATGCCCCTTCGTTTGATCATCAAAGCGTGACATGCCTGGCTGTATGCGGGACAAAACCAGTGACGACCGAGGCATTGGCAGGAAAAATTCGACGGATGGAATCAGAGACGCCGCGTTCGGTTTCTTATGACCGCATGGAGAGCAACCAGCGTTCCAAATCCTCAATTAATGGAAATCGGCATACCGCTTGCAATCTGTTGCAAGGGCAAATTCCACCTGTGACGCTTTGCGTTCCCATGGTCGAAAACAAGGAATCCCCAGATTCGCCTCTACGCATTCTTTCTCTCAGCGTTGTGCAAGGCGACCGCATCGCACGAAAGCGGTGAGGTCTTGCGGGTTTGAAACTCCATGCGAAAAAAGGAATCTTCATGTCTCGAGAAAACCTCGGCATTTACCTGAACGACCATGTCGCTGGGTCGGTCATCGCCCTCGAGATGTTGGATCGTCTTTCGACGACTTACCGCGACTCGGAACTTGGGCATGCATTCCACCTCTTGCGAGACGAAATCTTGGCAGATCGGCGAGAACTCGACGCGTTGCTGGAACGCCTTCATATTGGCACCAGCACACCCCGCAAGGCACTGGCGTGGATGACCGAAAAACTCGTTGAATGGAAAATGGTGCTAGACGATGAAGGTAAAGGAAAGTTGGCTCTTTTCGAAACGCTCGAAGCTCTTTCATTGGGAATCGAAGGCAAACTGGCGCTCTGGCGTGCCTTGGGCGTGGTGGGCCTTCGCGAAATCACCGGTCTCGACCTTCAAAGATTGCAAATTGGCGCCATCGCACAACGTGCTCGGGTTGAGGACCTTCGTTTGCGGTTCGCCAAGGTCGCTTTAAGCGAAACCACCTAACACAAGATTCTTTACCTATGCCGGGAACGATCTAAACATCAAGGAGAACGAAAATGAAAACTCATGAAAACGAACCTTCAACGATCGCAGTCTACGATGATCTGAGCCAAGCGGAACAGGCAGGGCCAGCTGGTGCTAAGTTGTGTGGCCGGTAAGGACTTCGAGCAGGAAGTCGGGGTTCCAGCCGCAGATTTGGCGTTTCATGGCTACACTCTGCTTGCCAGGATGCTGCTTCAAGAGCGAC
>WBZS01000901.1_pt1 | contig 28502 bp, 29 predicted proteins | sample 5204201 | NCBI WGS metagenome assembly WBZS01 (sample SAMN12344357, study PRJNA552823) | activated sludge metagenome | biome: Activated sludge suspended growth; feature: Nitrification reactor; material: Wastewater; isolation source: activated sludge from nitrification reactor of wastewater... | reverse complement strand
GATCCGCGCCGGGGGACGTTAGGGTTCTCGTCGTGCGCATCGCTGTGACCGGTTCCATCGCCTCCGACCACTTGATGACCTTCCGTGGGCGGTTCGCGGACTCGCTCGTCGTCGAGCAGCTCGACAAGATCTCGGTGTCCTTCCTCGCCGACACCCTCGAGATCCGCCGGGGTGGGGTCGCCGGGAACATCTGCTTCGGGATGGCTGCCCTGGGCCAACGGCCGCTCCTCGTGGGAGCGGCAGGTGAGGACTTCGCCGACTACCGCAGTTGGCTGAGCCGTCACGGCGTCATCTGTGACCACGTGCTCATCTCGGGCACCAAGCACACGGCCCGATTCGTCTGCACGACCGACGACGACATGGCCCAGATGGCGACGTTCTACGCCGGGGCGATGTCCGAGGCCCGGCTCATCGAGTTGCAGCCGGTCGCGGGGGCGTTCGGTCTCGACCTGGTCCTCATCGGCGCGAACGACCCCGACGCCATGCTGCGGCACACCGAGGAGTGCCGCACCCGGGGCTACAAGTTCCTCGCCGATCCGAGCCAGCAACTCGCCTTCGCCGACGGGCCCTTCATCCGGCAACTCATCGACGGCGCCGACTACCTCTTCACCAACGAGTACGAATCCCACATCACGGAGAAGAAGACCGGCTGGTCGCAGGAGGAGATCAACTCCCGGGTCACGACGCGTGTCATCACCAAGGGCAAGGACGGCGCGACCATCGTCACCCGCGGCGAGGACATGGTGCACGTGGACGTCGTGCCCGGTGTCGAGCGCGTCGACCCCACCGGCGTCGGTGACGCCTTCCGCGCCGGCTTCCTCACCGGCCTGTCCGCCGGCCTCGGTCACGAACGGTGCGCCCAGCTCGGGTCGGTGCTTGCGGCCTACGTCCTCGAAACGGTCGGCACCCAGGAGTACTCGCCGGGCACGGCGGCCTTCCTCGACCGTCTGGCGTCGGCCTACGGCGACGACGCCGCCGCCGAGGTCGCCCCGCACATCTCCTGCCCGAGGCCGTGACCAGGCGCGATCAGGACGCGTGGCATCGCGTGATCCGGTGGTCCGCGCAGTCGTCGCCGGTGTCCTTCCCGCCGCGAGAGCCGCCGGGGACCGGGTGGCGTCTGGACCAGCTGCCCCATCGGCGGGGTGAGGACCTGGTCGCCCTGGGGGCCGACCTCGAACCGGGGACCCTGTTGTCCGCCTACCGGCACGGGGTCTTCCCGATGGGCCTGGGGGAGCACGGCTCCGGCCCGATCGGCTGGTGGTCCCCGGCTCCGCGGGGGGTGCTGACCCCGGGGGACTTCCGGGTGCGGTCCTCGCTGCGCAAGGTCCTCTCGCGCTTCGAGGTGCGCGTGGACACGGCCTTCGCCGATGTCGTCGCCGGTTGCGCGGCCCCCGAGCGGGAGGGGCGGTGGATCACGCCGGCGATCGCGGGCGCCTACCTCGAGCTGCACCGCCTCGGCTGGGCCCATTCGGTCGAGGCGTGGCAGGACGATCGCCTCGTCGGCGGCCTCTACGGGGTCGCCATCGGTGGCCTGTTCGCGGGGGAGTCGATGTTCCACACCGTCCGCGACGCGAGCAAGGTTGCCCTCGCCGCCCTGGTCGCCCTGGTGTCCGCGGACGCCGACCCCCGCCGACTCATCGACGTGCAGTGGTCGACCGATCACCTGGTCCGACTCGGGGTGCGGGCGCTCCCGCGCGAGGACTACCTGCAGGCCCTGCCGGCGGCCCTGGCCGCTCCCGCCCTCGACTTCGGCGTGACGCCGCGCTGATCAGCGAGCCGACCCGCCCCCGACGACGACCTCGTATGCCGTGTGGTCGCCCCGGGCGTGGGGGCGGACGGCGTGCCCCTTGAGGCGACACCAGGCCGGGATGTCGGCGTGAGCGGCCGGGTCGTCGGCGAGCACGGTGAGGGTGGCACCGTCGTCCAGGTCCCGGATCCGGCGGGCCAGGGCGATGACCGGGAGCGGGCAACGCTGGCCGCGGGCGTCGACGACGACGGGCCCGTTCACAGCTGGCTCGTGCCCAGGTGCGCGCGGACCGCGGAGATGGCGTCGGGCAGTTCGCGGCACAGCCGCTCGACCCACTCCTGCCGTCTCGGGGCGACCGAACGTCGCGGCAGGGTGATCCGCACGTTGCCGTGGGTGACCACGCCCATCGCGGCCAGGACGTGGCTGGGCGCGAGGGTGTCGGCGGTGCACGCGGACCCACTGGCCACGGCCAGGCCCCGGCGATCGAGCTCGTGCACGAGGGCCTCACCGTCGACGTAGAGGACGCTGAAGGTCACGATGTGGGGGAGTCGGTCGACGGCATGGCCGGCCACCTGGACGTCGGGGAGGCCGGCCGCCGTCGCCCGCATGAGGTCGATGAGTGCCCGCGCCTCGCGTGCGTCCGCCTGCGCGTCGTCCGCCCCCTGCCGCCAGGCCTCGGCCGCCGCCAGGGCCAACGGCACCCACGGGCCGGCCAGGTCCCGTCCCGCCTCGGGGGAGGAGGGCGGGCCGGACACCGCGAGGCGGGTGCCGGTGCGGACCCCCAGCACCCCGAGCGGTGGGCCGGCGAAGGACGCCGCGCTCCCGGCATACGCCTCGGCCGTCGGGGGCAGCGGGACCCGCCCCCAGGAGGAGGACACGTCGAGAAGGAAGGGCACTCCCGCCTGCTCGGTGTCGGCGTGCAGGCTCGCCACCGACTGCTGGGTGCCGACCTCGCCGTTGCCGTGCGCCGTGGTCGCGACGGCGACCCCGTCGGCGCGCACGGCCTCAGCCCAGGCGGGCGCGATGATCCGCCCGTCGTGCTCCACCGCCACGGCCGCGGAGCCGGCCTCCGACCCGATCTCCCGAAGCACGATCGCCTGGTCGATGGCGGCGGCCACCGTCCCCTGGCCGATCCGGCGGCGAGCGGTTCGCAGGCCGCGCAGGCCGGTCTGCAGGGCGTGGCTCGAGGAGGCGTGGAAGGTCACCTCCTCTCGGGCCAGACCCAGCCCCTCGGCGATCACCGAGCGGGCGTCGTCGAGCAGTTGCCGAGCCCGTCGACCCTCGCGATGCAGCCGTGACGGATCGGCCCAGCCGAGGTCGATCGCCGCCATCAGGGTCTCGCGCGCGGCCGGATGCAGCGGCGAGGACACGGCGTCGAGGAGGGCTCGCTCCGGGGCGGTCTGCGGCACGCCCCGACGTTAGTCGACCCTGCCCGGACGGGGAGCGGGGAATGCACTACTCTGGCCACGTTCGATGCTCACCTTGCGGAAGGGTTTGACCGGTGCGTCAGCGCGACCACGTCCTCCCACGATCCCGACGGCGCTCAGTGACCTGGTTGGTCCTGGCAGCGCTCGGCCTGCTGACCCTCACGGGGTGCGAGCACGGGGACTTCGTCAACGGCTTCCTGCCGCACGGCATCACGGAAGGAGCTCAGCGCGTCACCACCTTGTGGGTGTGGGCCTGGGTGGCGCTCTTCGCCGTGGGGTTCCTCGTCTGGGGCCTGATGGCCTGGTGCGTCATCGCCTACCGGCGCCGCAAGGGGGACACCGAGCTTCCCGTGCAGTTGCGCTACAACGTGCCGATCGAGATCCTCTACACCGTCGTGCCCGTGTTCATGATCGTCGTGTTCTTCTACTACACGGCCCGGGACGAGAGCGCCCTGCTCGACACCTCGAAGACCCCCGACGTCAGCATCAACGTCGTGAGCAAGCAGTGGAGTTGGGACTTCAACTACGTCGACAGTGACGTCCACGAGGTCGGGGTCCAGGCGATCATGACCGGCAAGCCCGGAGCCGAGGAGACCATCCCCACGCTCTACCTCCCGGTCGGGAAGCGGGTGCAGTTCTACCTGACCTCGCGCGACGTGATCCACTCCTTCTGGGTGCCGCAGTTCCTCCAGAAGCTCGACATGATCCCCGGTCGGGTCAACACCTTCCAGGTCGTGCCGACCGAGGAGGGCACCTTCAAGGGCAAGTGCGCCGAGCTCTGCGGCGCCTACCACTCGGCCATGCTCTTCAACGTCAAGATCGTCTCGCAGGCCGACTATGACGCCCACATGGCCGACCTCAAGGCCAAGGGCCAGACCGGCCTCCTTCCCAACGGGGTGAGCCGCCAGCAGCTCATGCCCGGCCAGGAAAAGTTGCTGCCCGCCAACGCGAGGAACTGACATGAGTGCCGCCTCCGACACCACGATGCTCCGCACGGAGTCCACCCGCGTCCACCACCGTCTGGCTCCGGGGTCGACGGTCGTGAAGTGGATCACGACGACCGACCACAAGGTCATCGGCAACCTCTACTTCATCACCTCCTTCCTCTGGTTCCTCGTCGGCGGGGCGATGGCGCTGATCATCCGCGCCGAGTTGATGCAGCCGGGCCTGCAGTTCGTCGACAACCCCGACCAGTTCAACCAGCTGTTCACCATGCACGGCACGATCATGTTGCTGCTGTTCGCGACCCCGCTGTTCGCCGCCTTCGCCAACGCGATCATGCCGTTGCAGATCGGCGCCCCGGACGTCTCGTTCCCGCGGCTCAACATGTTCGCGTACTGGCTCTACGTCTTCGGCGGGTTGATCGCGGCCGCCGGCTTCCTCACCCCCGGCGGGGCCGCCTCCTTCGGATGGTTCGCCTACGCGCCGCTCTCCGACTCGGCATACACCCCCGGTTTGGGCGGCGACCTGTGGGTCTTCGGGCTGGCCCTGGGTGGTTTCGGCACCATTCTCGGCGCGGTCAACTTCGTCACCACGATCCTGACGATGCGCGCCCCGGGCATGACGATGTTCCGGATGCCGGTGTTCTCGTGGACCGTGCTGATCACCTCGATCCTCGTGCTGCTCATCTTCCCGGCCCTGGCCGCCGCCCTCTTCGCCCTCGGGGCGGACCGGCGCTTCGGCGCCCATGTCTTCGACCCCAACAACGGCGGGCCGATGTTGTGGCAGCACATCTTCTGGTTCTTCGGGCATCCGGAGGTCTATGTCCTCGCCCTGCCCTTCTTCGGCATCTGCTCGGAGATCCTCCCGGTCTTCAGCCGCAAGCCGATCTTCGGCTACAAGACGCTGGTCGCGGCGACGATCGCCATCGCGGCCCTCTCGGTGGCCGTGTGGGCCCACCACATGTACGGCACTGGACAGATCCTGCTCCCGTTCTTCGCGATCATGACGATGCTCATCGCGGTGCCCACCGGTGTGAAGTTCTTCAACTGGGTCGGCACGATGTGGGGCGGCAAGATCACCTTCGAGACCCCGATGCTCTGGACCCTCGGCTTCCTCACCACCTTCCTCTTCGGCGGCCTGACCGGCGTCATCCTCGCGAGCCCGGCCCTGGACTTCCACCTCACCGACAGTTACTTCGTGGTGGCGCACTTCCACTACGTCATCTTCGGCACCGTGACGTTCATGATGTTCGCCGGGTACTACTTCTGGTGGCCGAAGTTCACCGGTCGGATGCTCGACGAAAGGCTCGGCAAGATCCACTTCTGGATGCTCTTCGTCGGCTTCCACACGACCTTCCTCGTGCAGCACCTGCTCGGCATCTGGGGCATGCCCCGGCGCTACGCGGACTACCTGCCCGAGGACAACTTCACCCTGGGCAACCAGATCAGCACCGTGGGGGCGTTCATCCTCGGTGCCTCGATGATCCCGTTCTTCTACAACGTCTACACGACCTGGCGGAACGCTCCGCTGGTCGAGACCGACGACCCGTGGGGTTACGGAGCCTCCCTGGAGTGGGCCACCTCATGCCCGCCCCCGCGCCACAACTTCGACAGCATCCCGAGGATCCGTTCCGAGCGGCCGGCCTTCGACCTGCACCACCCCGAGGCCGCCCCGGCCGGCTACCTGGCCCCCACGGGTGTGGGGCCGGTCGTCGACGCTCCGGACACCACCCCCGAGACCGAGTCGACCGACCCGAAGGAGAACTGATCCATGAAGGCCATGGAGCGCATCGGCGCTCTCATCGGGGTGTTCGCCTTCAGCGTGGCGGCGTGGTACGGCATCTGGACCACCGGCACCTCGTTGGGCACCGAATGGGTCGGCGTGGTCGGTCTGATCATGGGTGGCCTGCTCGGCTTCATGATCGCCTTCTACCTGTGGCGGACCCGGATCAAGTTGCCGCTCGACCCCTCCGATCAGTCCGACGGCGAGATCGCTCAGATCTCCGGCGACTACGGCTTCTTCAGCCCGTACAGCTGGTGGCCGCTCTGGCTCGCCCTGGCCGCGGCGACCTGTTTCCTGGGCCTGGCCGTCGGCTGGTGGGTCTTCATCATCGGCGCCGTCTTCGCCGTCCCGGCCCTCATCGGATGGACCTTCGAGTACTGGAAGGGTGCCCATCACCTCTGAGGGCCCCACGCCCCGATCCTCGGCCCTGGCGCCCGCACGAACGCCCGATCCCTCAGGGCTCGGGCGTTCGGCCGTTTGGCTCGTGGACGGGCGGGAACGGCACAGGTCGGCACGTTAGACTGCCGATCCGCCGTGGTCCCTCGAGTGGGGGAGCGGGGCGACCACCATCCGCACCCAGGCCGCACGACGAGGTTCTCCTTCCCATGACCCGCAGGCGACGCGTTCTCACCCACGGCAGCATCGTGATGGCTGTCGCGATGCTGGCGGGGTGTTCGTCGGTCGGCGGCGTCACCACCGGCAAGAGCTCGGCGGTCAGTGCGACCCGCAGCGCCACCCCGACACCGGACCCTACGCCAGCCGTCGTCGCCATCACCCCCGCGGATCACAGCGCCGATGTGCTGCCCAGCGCCCCTGTCACCGTCAAGGCCTCGGTGGGCACGGTGACCGCCGTGACCCTCAAGGACGATGCCGGAGCGGCCGTCGACGGCACGTTGGACGCGGGGAAGACGACGTGGACCGCGGGCCGCTTCCTGAAGCCGGCCGCGACCTACACCCTCGAGGTGTCCGCCAAGGGCCCCGATGGCACCCCGACCACCGCCGCCAGCACGTTCACCACGCTCAAGCCCGCCATCACCGCCACCTACGGGATCAACTACACGGGCACCACCGTCGGGGTGGGGATGCCGGTCGCGATCCAGTTCGACTCCCAGGTGCAGACCAAGGAGATGCGAGCCCAGGTCGAGAAGCTGGTGTCGGTGACCACCGAGCCGGCGACCGAGGGTTCCTGGGGGTGGCTCGACAACCGGCAGCTCATGTGGCGCCCCAAGGAGTTCTGGGTGCCGGGCACCAAGGTGACCGTCAAGGCGCCCCTGACCGGTGTCCAGACCGGTGACAACAAGTGGGTGGCCAACGACGCCAGCGGCGCGTTCACCATCGGTGATTCGCACATCAGCTACATCGACATCCCCGGACACACGATGACGGTCACCAGCAATGGGGCGACGGTCAACACGATGCCCGTGAGCAATGGTCGTCCCGGGCCCAGCACCGAGACGCGCAGCGGGATCAAGGTGATCATCGAACGCAAGGCCGACATCACGATGGACTCGACCTCGATCGGGATCCCCGAGGGCCAACCGGGCTACTACAAGGTCGACACCAACTGGAACCTCCGGGTCACCTGGACCGGCGAGTTCCTCCACTCCGCCCCGTGGTCGGTCGACGCCCAGGGCAGCGACAACGTCTCCCACGGGTGCACGAACCTCTCCCCGGCCAATGCCGAGTGGATGTACAACTTCAGCCGCCCCGGCGACGTCGTCGTGGCCACCGGGTCCGGCCGGACCTTCCTGCCGACGGAGGGCATCGGGGTCTGGCAGTACTCCTACGACCAGTGGAAGGCGCAGAGCGCGCTGACCTGAGGTCGTCAGGCCCAGCCCAGCTCGTGCAGGGCCTCATCGTCGAGACCGAAGTGGTGGGCGATCTCGTGGACGACGGTGACCGCCACCTCCTCGCGCAACTCGTCCCGGTCGTCGCACATCCGTTGCAGCGGGCCGCGGTACACCGTGATCCGGTCGGGGAGGTCGCCCAGACCCCAGCCCTGGTACCGGTCGGTGAGAGGCACCCCCTCGTAGAGGCCGAGCAGGTCGGGGTCGTCCGCGGCCGGTTCGGCCTCGACGAGGATCACGAGATTGTCGAGCAGCGCGAGCAGCTCGCGGGGGATCGAGTCCAGGGCCTCACCGACGAGGTTCTCGAACTCCTCGACCCCGATCGTCACCATGGAAGCCACCCTGCCATGATGGCGCCATGCGCGTGCCGGTCCGGACCCGTCCTGGCGCGTCGAGGACGAGCGTCGGCGGCCGGTACGGGACGGGGGAGCCGCCCGTCCTCGTCGTGGCGGTGACCGCCCCGGCCGTCGATGGCCGGGCCACCGAGGCGGTTCTCCGGGCCGTGGCCGACGCGTTCGGCGTCCACCGCCGTGACGTGCGCCTGGTCAGCGGGTCGACGGCGCGCACCAAGGTCGTCGAGGTCGATGTCGACGACCCGACGGGCCGGGAGCGGTTGCGGCGGTTCCTCGGCTGAGGATCCGGGCCGGGGTATGACGGGTGCCCACCCCCGCAGCGGAGAGTGGGCACCCGTCATACCCGTCTCTGGTGACGTCAGTGGCCGGCGATGCCCTTGGCGTCGGCGGCCTCGATCGCCTCGTGGCCATGACCGTCGTGGTGGGCGGCGGCGAGCTCGGAGGGAGTGACCGGGTTGACGTGGTCCTTGAAGTAGAACTTCGACAGCCGGGCGCGGAGTTTGTCCAGCCGACCGGCCGGCTTGAGCACCCCGTTGTGGTCGACCGCGGCCTCGAGCTCGCGGACCTGGACCGGCTCGTGCGACATCAAGGACCAGACGGCGTACTGGTCTAGGGCCTCGTCACGCTCGAAGAACTTGCCGTCCGGGGTCCGGATGATCGTGCCCGTCTCGCGGCCGTGCAGGACCTTCTGGCGGTCGGCGCGCTGTAGCGACAGACAGATCCGCTTGGTGACCCAGAAGACGATCGGGGGCAGGACGAAGAAGGCGGTGCGCAGGAAGTACGTGATGTCGTTGATCGACATGTGCATCTTGATCGCGATGATGTCGTTGGCCGCGGCGAACATGAGCACCGAGTAGGCGGTGATCCCTGCCATCCCCAGTGCGGTCCGGGTCGGGGCGTTGCGGGGTCGGTCGAGCAGGTGGTGCTCACGGTTGTCCTGGGTGACGAAGCGCTCCACGAAGGGGTAGGCCCCGACGACGAGGTAGACCAAGGGCAGCAGGATCAGGGCACCCGGCATGATGTTCAGCGACAGCGTGTAGCCGAGCGCGCTGATCTCGAGCCAGCCCGGGAGCAACCGGAGGGCGCCGTCCGCGAAGCCCATGTACCAGTCCGGCTGCGACCCGGCGGTCACCGGGGAGGGGTCGTAGGGTCCATAGGCCCAGACGGCGTTGATGGACACGAAGGCGGCCATGGCGGCGATCACGCCGAACACGATGAAGAAGAAGCCACCGGCCTTGGCCGCGTAGACCGGCATCACCGGGTAGCCGACGACGTTCTCGTTGGTCCGGCCCGGCCCGGGGAACTGGGTGTGCTTCTGCAGCGCCACGATGAGGATGTGGGCGGTGAACAGGCCGATCAGAGCCGCCGGCAGCAGCAGGATGTGCGCGCTGTAGAGGCGGGGAATGATCGCCTCTCCCGGGAATGGGCCACCGAAGATGGCATACGCGAGGTAGGAGCCGATCACCGGGGCGGTCTGGACGAAGCCCTGCATGGCCCGAATGCCGGTGCCGGAGAGCAGGTCGTCGGGGAGGGAGTAGCCGGAGAAGCCCTCGATGATCGCGATCATCGCCAGGATGGTGCCGATGACCCAGTTGAGTTCCCGGGGCTTGCGGAACGCGCCGGTGAAGAACACTCGGAACATGTGGACCACGACGGCCACGACGAACATCAAGGCGGCCCAGTGGTGGATCTGGCGAATGATCAGGCCACCGCGCACGTCGAAGGAGATGTTCAGGGTCGAGGCGTAGGCCTCGGACATGCCGACCCCGCGCAGCGGGGCGTAGGACCCGTCGTAGATCGTGTGACTCGCGCTGGGGACGAACCACAAGGTGAGGAAGGCCCCGGAGAGCAGCGCGATGATCATCGAGTACATCGCGATCTCGCCGAGCATGAAGGACCAGTGGTCCGGGAAGACCTTCTTCATCAGGTAGTTGACGCCCTTGGCGGCGCCGGTGCGGTCGTCGACCCAGCCGGCCACGCCACCAATGCGGCGGGCGGCCGCGCTCGGCGGCGTCGTGGCGGGCTCGTCGCCGGCGCGCAGCGCGTCGGCCGGGCGTGCGTTCGCGGTGGTCATCAGCCACGCTCCCAGAAGCTCGGGCCGACCGCTTCACGGAACGGCTGGGCGGAGACGAGGTACCCCTCGTCGTCGACGGTGATCTTCAACTGGGGGAGGGCCCGCTTGGCCGGACCGAAGATGACCTCGCAGTCGTTGGTCACGTCGAACGTCGACTGGTGGCACGGGCAGAGCAGGTGGTGGGTGGCCTGCTCGTAGAGGCCGACCGGGCAGCCCACGTGGGTGCAGATCTTCGAGTAGGCGACGATCCCCTGGTGGCCCCAGTCGAGCTCCTTCTGGGACTTGATGACCTGCGGGTCGAGGCGCATGAGCAGGACGGCCGCCTTGCCCTTCTCCTCGAGCACGCCGTGCTCGAGTTCGAGCAGGCCCTCGGGCAGGACGTGGAAGACCGATCCGATGGTGACGTCCGAGGCCTTGATCGGGGTGTTCTCGGGGTCGCGCATGAGTCGCATCGGCTTGAACGTGGGCTCCTCGCCGGGGCCGGAGGGGCCGCCGTTCCAGAAGGTCCGCGACAGCGACTTCTGGGGCATCGGGCCGAGACCACCGATGACCGGCAGGAGCAGCGGCACGGCGAAGAGGGACATGGCACCGCCGAGGGTGTACTTCAGCAACGGGCGCCGGTTGATCTGGCTCCCCTCACCGCCGTCGCGCAACGTCTGGACGATCGCCGCCCGGGCCCCGTCGCTGCTGCGCATCGGGTGGCGCTCCTCGACCACCTCGGCGTCCGGCATGAGCGTCTTGGCCCAGTGGACGGCGCCGAGGCCGATGCCGAGCAGGGCCAGAGCCAGCCCGACGCCCAGCAGCAGGTGCTGCAGCCCCATCCGGCCGATGCCCGGCACGTAGGCGGTGGTCCGGATGTCGAGCCCGAAGTAGGCCACGACGAACAGCACGGTGCCCAGGATGGACAGGGTGAACAGGGCCGCGACCTGCTTCTCCGCGCGCCGGGCCGCACCCTCGCTGAGGTCCGCTCCCCGCAGCACGTGCGGCGGCAGTCCGGGGTTGCTGAATCGGTCGGGCACTCCGCCGTGCCCTTCGATGTGGCCCTCGTCGAGGCGCACGGCGGTGCGACCGAAGTCGGCAGCCGCGGCCACGTCGCCGGACTGAGGGTGGTCCTGCTCGTTCATCGGGTCGTCGATCCTGTTCGAGAGGTGGGAGGGGAGCAGTTGAAGGTCAGGCGGCCTTGTTGCCCAGCCAGAGGGCGCAGCCGACGAGGATGCCGAGACCGAAGACCCAGGCGAAGAGGCCCTCGGGCACCGGGCCGAGCGACCCGAGGGTCAGGCCACCGGGGGACTCGGACTTGTCGAGCGTGGTGAGGAAGGCGATGATGTCGCGCTTGCTCTCCGGGGAGATGTTGGTGTCGTTGAAGACCGGCATGCTCTGCGGGCCGGACACCATGGCTTCGTACATGTCCCTGGGGGCCACCCCCATCAGGGTCGGCGCGTACTTGCCGCGGGTCAGGGCGCCCCCGGCTCCGGAGGAGTTGTGGCACATCGCGCAGTTGACCCGGTAGAGTTCGCCGCCCTTGGCCACGTCACCCTTGGTCGGGTCGACCATCTCGTCGCTCGGCACCGCCGGCCCCGGGGCCAGGGACGCGATATAGGCGCCGATCGCGTCGATCTGCTCCTGCGAGAACTTGCTCTCCGGGCTGCGGGGAGCCTGCACCGCGGGGCCGCGCAGCGGCATCCGACCGGTGGTCATCTGGAAGTCCACGGCGGCGGCGCCGACGCCGGCCAGGGCGGGGCCGGCCATCGCGGCGCCGTTGCCGGTGGCCCGTCCCTCGGCGTTGAGGCCGTGGCACGAGGCACAGTTGGCCTGGAAGAGCTGCTTGCCCTCCTCCACCTTGTCCGCGCTCACGGTGGCGGCCTCCGCGGGCCGCGGGGCGAAGGCGGCATACACGGCCCCGGTGAGGAAGAGTCCGATCATGAGGAGGATCGCGATCGCCGCCGGGTGTCGGCGGCGGGCGGCCAGTGCGTTCACGATGCGTGTCTTTCGGTCGTATGAGGCGGGGTCGGGTTCAGGTCGTCGGTGGCGTCACTTGAGGAGGTAGATCATCGCGAACAGGGCGATCCAGACGACGTCGACGAAGTGCCAGTAGTAGGAGGTGACGATGGCGCCGGCCTCCTGCATCCGCGAGTAGCGTCGGGTGGTGAAGGTGCGCCCGATGATGAGCAGGAAGGCGATCAGGCCGCCGGTGACGTGCAGGCCGTGGAAGCCGGTGGTCAGGTAGAAGACCGAACCGTAGGCGTCGCTGGCGAGCGTGACGCCCTCGGCGCCGATCAGGTGGGCGTACTCGTAGATCTGCCCGGCGACGAAGATCGAGCCGAAGATGTAGGTCAGGACGTACCACTCGCGCATGCCCCACCGACGGATGTCGAACAGCGAGCCGGTGCGGGCCGCCTGGCCGTGTTCGGCACGGTGCACGCCCAACTGGCACCACACCGAGGAGATCACCAGGATCAGGGTGTTGGCGGCCGCGAACGGCACGTTGAGCCCGGCGGTGCGCTCGGCCCACAGAGCGGGCTCGTGACCCCGGATCGTGAAGTAGAACGCGAACAGGGCTGCGAAGAACATCAGTTCGCTCGACAGCCACACCATGGTGCCGACGGCGACCATGTTGGGTCGGGTCGCGGGACCGTGTCCCGGGATGCTCGGGACGGGGGTCGCCGGGCCGTTCTGGATCACCGCTGCATTCGCCACGGCGCCATTATGGCGGTAAACCGCTCTCCGCGCTGCGGCGACCCCCCGGTTGGGTGGATCCGCGCCGGATTCGCTGCCCGGGTACGCTCTCCCCATGGCCTCCACGACCGCCTCCCACACCCTGCCCGCGGGCGCGCCTGCCGGTGTCACCCAGGTCACCGTGTTGCTCTACAGCGACGACATCACGACGCGGGATGCCGTGCGTGCGGCCGCCGGCCGCCGGCCGGCCCGGGACGTCGAGATCGTCCGGTGGCACGAGTGTGCGACCGGCCCCGCGGTCATCGAGGCGTTGGACGCCGGGGGCTACGACATCGTCGTGCTCGACGGCGAGGCCGCCCCGACCGGCGGGCTCGGCCTGTGCCGCGAGCTCAAGAATGAGATCTACCAGTGCCCGCCGATCCTCGTCCTGACCGGTCGCCCCCAGGACGCATGGCTCGCCGGGTGGTCCCTGGCCGATGCGTCGGTGCCCCACCCGCTCGACCCGATCACGGTGGCGGACGCGATCGCCGATCTCGCACGCGGCCGTTCCTGACCTCGACCCGGCGCCGCTGATGACGACTGCGGAGCGGCCCACCCCCACCTGGCCGACGGTGTTGACGTCCCTGCTCGCCCGCGAGGACCTCGACCACGCCACGGCGGCGTGGGCGATGGGCGAGATCATGGGGGGCTTGGCCACTCCCGCGCAGGTGGCCGGGTTCCTGATGGCCCTGCGGGCCAAGGGCGAGACGGTGGCCGAGTTGCACGGACTGGCCGACGTGATGCTCGCCCACGCCCACCGGATCGAGGTCCCCGGGACGACGATCGACATCGTCGGGACCGGTGGTGACCGACACAACTCGGTGAACATCTCGACGATGTCGGCCATCGTGTTGGCCGCCTGCGGTCTCACCCTGGTCAAGCACGGCAACCGGGCCGCCTCGTCGGCCGCGGGTTCGGCCGACGTGCTCGAGGCTCTCGGGGTGTCCCTCACCCTGACCCCGGCACAGGTGGCCGAGGTCGCGCGCACCGCGGGCATCACCTTCTGCTTCGCCCAGACCTTCCACCCGGCCATGCGGCACGCGGCCGGGGCGCGCCGCGAGCTGGGGGTGGGCACCGCATTCAACATGCTGGGCCCCCTGACCAACCCCGCCCAACCCACGTATGCCGCGGTGGGCGTGGCCGACCTGCGGGTCGCGCCCTTGATCGCCGGAGTGTTCGCCGCCCGGGGCCGCCCGGCGGTCGTCGTCCGGGGGCGCGACGGTCTCGACGAGGTGACGCTGTCGACGGCGACCGACATCTGGTGGGTGCGTGGCGGAACGGTGGGTACGTTCGCCATCACCCCGGACGACCTCGGCCTCGCACCGGCCCCCCTGTCCGCCCTCACCGGGGGCGACCCCGCGCACAACGCGCAGGTCGCTCGCCGCGTCTTCGCCGGCGAAACCGGGCCCGTCCGGGACGCCGTCCTGGCCAACGCCGGGACCGCTCTCGCCCTCGCCGACGCGGCGGCGGGGAGCACCCCCGAATCGGTGACGGCTGCGTTCCGCGCCGGGGTGCGCCGGGCCGCCGAGGTCATCGACGGTGGCGGCGCCGCACGGACTCTCCAGCGCTGGGTCGAGGCGTCCGCTCGGGTCGGTGGTGGCGCGGCCTGACGGACGGGGAGACCGGCCGACCCTGAGGGTGCGCGCTCAGTGCTCCAGGCCGAGGCTGAACGCTTCCTCGAGGTCGTGTCGGCTGTAGGTGCGGAACGCGATGTGGGTGTTGGTGCCGGTGACACCGGGCACCTTGCCGACCCGGTCGGCGATGACGTCGGCGAGCTCCTCGTGCTGGCGGACCCGGACGATGGCGATCAGGTCGGCGTCACCGGCGACCGAGTAGACCTCGGTCACCCCGTCGAGTTCGGCGATCTGCTCGGCCACCTCGGGGATGCGGTCGACGTCGGCGGAGATGAGGACGATGGCGGTGATCACGGCACCAGCCTACGGGGACCCGATCTCGGGCGTGGCTCAGCCGGCGGCGGCGAACCCCGGCGTCCTGGCCCGGGAGGACGCGATCGGCTCGAGTTCCTCGCGGGTCCCCGCCGCCCCGCCGATCGGACAGGTCCACTGGCCCTCCAGGTCGACGACCCGCACGCCAGGGCTCTCGAGCCACCTGAGGATCCGCTCGGTCTCCTCGGGCACCGCGGACGTCGCGGGGGCGGCCGCCGCGGGCACCACCTCGGCGCTGGCCTTCAGCGCCTCGACATACGGCATCGGGTCGGCCCCGCGAGGGGATCGCGAGGAGCCGGCCAATCGGCCGTGGCGGACGCAGACCAGCTCCCAACCGCCCTGAGTCGGGCAGCGGCGGGCCGCGATCAATTCTGGCGTGAGCGCCAGCGGCGTCATCCGCTGGGCGCGCGCGGCGCCGCGGACCAGGGAGAGGGTGCGGTCCCGCACGGCACCGGCGTCCTCGAAACGTTCCTGCGCCGCCAGGGTGGCCATCCGATCGCGCAGGGCGGCGATCAGGCCTCGACCGTCCCCGACGAGCAGCTCGGTGGCCCGGCCGACCAGCTCGGCATACTCCTGCACGCTCTGCCCGCCGATGCACGGGGCGCCGCAGCGGCCCAGGTCTGCCAGGGCGCAGGCCGACTCCTTCGTCCGGTGAGCGGACAGTCGCGGCGTGCACTGCCGCAACGGGAGCACTTCGTGGACGGCGGCCACGGCGTCCTCGGCGGCCGCGCGGGAGGCGAACGGGCCGGCATACGCACAGCCGTCGCCGGCGACCTGACGGACGATGGAGAGCCGGGGAAAGGCCTCGTCGGTGAGCTTGACCCAGAGGGCCTTCTCCGGATGACGGGAGCGGCGGTTGTAGCGGGGTTTCAGCTCACCGATGAGTCGGATCTCGCGCACCTCGGCCTCCAGCGGGGTGGCGCAGACGATCGGGGTCACCGAGTGCGCCAGGCGCACCATCTCGGCCATCCGGCGCCGGCCCTCGGCGGCCGTGAAGTAGGAGCGCACGCGGGTGCGGATCGAGATCGAGGTGCCGATGTAGAGGGCACGGCCCCGGTCGTCCTTGAAGACGTAGACCCCGGGCCCGTCGGGCAGTCCGTCGGCGAGGTGGCGCTTGCGGCGGGTCGCGGCCGGAACCCGATGGCTGTAGGCGATGAGCTCCTCGAAGCTGTGCACCCCCAGACCGCCGACCCGCCCGATCAGGCCGTGCAGCACGTCGACGGTCGCCCGGGCGTCGTGCAGGGCGCGGTGGTCCGGGGTCGTCGTGCTCGCGAAGAGCCGGGCCAACGAGGCGAGCCGATGGTTGGGTGCCTCGTCGCGGGTGACCAGTTGACGGGCCAGGTGGACGGTGTCGAGCACCGGGAACCCGGGCCACTCGCGGCCGGTGCGGTTGGCCGCCGCCTTGAGGAACGAGATGTCGAACCCGGCGTTGTGGGCCACGAGGACCGAGCCGGCGGCGAAGTCGAGAAACGCCCCCAGGGCGACCGGGAGGGTGGGGGCGCGGGCGACCATCGCGTCGGTGATGCCGGTGAGGACCTGGATGAAGGCGGGGATCTGGTGGCCGGGGTGCACGAGGGTCTGGAACTCGCCGAGCACCTCGCCGCCGCGCACCTTGACCGCACCGATCTCGGTGATGCCGCAATCGGCCGGGCTTCCGCCCGTGGTCTCCAGGTCGACGACGACGAAGGTCACGCCGGCCAGGGGCGTGCCGAGGTCGTCGAGCGTGCCCTGGACCATCCGCATGCCCCGACGCTAGGAGCAGGGTCTGACATCGGCCCGGACCCCACGCCGAGAGGCGTTGTCAGAGGTCGGTCCTACCGTGAGGTCAACGACGAACGAAAGGGGTGAGCTCCATGGCTTCCCACTGGCGAGCCGGCCCGGCACCCGAGGGTTGGCACGAGGCCGGAGCGCGCGACGCGGCTCCGCCGGGGCGGCGTCCGGTCCATCCGCTGCTGGCGCCCAGCCTGACGATCACGTGCCACCGATGCCCGGTCCGAGGGTCGGCCTGTGACGACTGCATGGTGACGGTGCTGCTCTCGGGCGCCGCGTCGGGGCCGGGGCCGGGGTCGGGGTCGGAGCCGACTCGGGGGTGGCCGCTCGATCCGGACGAGTCCCGGGCCGTGCACCTGCTCGTGCGGGCCGGGCTGGTGCCGTCGGGGGAGGCCGCGACGGCGCGGGCCCGCCTCGAGGGTCGCGGCGAGGAGCACGGGGCCGGGGCGGGGGAGCGCGCCGTCGGGTGAGCCCATGGCCGCGGTGCGCCGTGGTCGGAGTGCGACGATGGCCGACATGACTTCGGCGCGTCGTCCCCGACGACGGCAGGTCGTGGGGCCGGTGATCGGGCTGGTGCTCCTGGCCTCCTCGGGTGGTGGTCCCGGGCCGCACGCTCCACTGGTGTCCGCACGGCCTTCACCGGCGGGGGCCGGCGTGAGCCGAGTCGCGCTCGATCGAGGCGTCGCCGCGTGGGAGGCCCGGTCCCCGGAGGCACGCGGTGGTCGCTCCCGGCTGATCGGCACGGTCGACGCGGTCACCCGGGCCGGCTATGTGACCGAGGCCGATCTCGCGGCTCGTCGTGCGGACGCGACCTGGCCGCCCAGTCCGGGCGAGCGCATCGAACCCCTCACGCTCACTGTGCTCGCCCCGGCGACCGACGAGGAGTTCCTGGCGCTGACCGGCCTGTCCGGTGACGGGGCCCGGCAGCGGATTGCCGCGGTGACCGACGGTCCGGTCGGGCCCACCGGTCGCGCGTTGGCGGATCGCATTGTGCTCAACCCCTCGGCCATGGACCGGCTCAGCCCGGCCGGGCGGGCCTTCGTGCTCCGCCACGAAGCGGCCCACGTCGCGCTGCGCGCCCGACTCGGCGGCCTGCAGCCGCGGTGGCTGACCGAGGGGTATGCCGACTGGGTCGCGTATGCGGATCCGGCCCGAGCACCCGGTGCGGACATCGTGTCGCTTCCGGGGGCGGGCATCGCGTCGCCCCCCGATGCGGGCATCGCGTCGGCGCCGGGGTCGGCCCAACCGCCTGACGCCCTGCTCGACACCCCTCTCGACGCCCCTCTGGATCAAGGGCTGACCGTGCACCAGGTGGCGGTCGACGCACTCGCCGCCGTGCGCTCCACCGGTCCACCACAGCACCTGCCGACCTCGGCGGAGTTCGACGAGGCGACGAGCATGGCGGCGGCCTACCAACGCAGTTGGCTGCTCGTGGACCTGCTCGTCGATCGCTACGGCGACGCCAGGGTCAGGGCGTTCCTCGCGGCGGCGACGGTCCCCGACGGTGAGGGGGCCCGGGCCGCCGCCGACGCGGCTGCGGACGCCGCGTTCGTCCGGGTGCTCGGCACCAGCCGCACAGAGGTCACCCGGGCCTGGGTCGATCGGTTGGTGGCGCTGGCGCGGTCGTGAGCGCGACATCGGACCGGGCCGGGGCCGGTTGGTCGGCCTCGTCGACTCCCAGGGTGCACGAGGCGAGCACCAGGGCCGCGGACAACCAGAACTGGTTGTAGAACGCCTGCTTGTTGACGAGATTGGCGACGAGGAGGACGAAGGCGATCCAGCGCAGTACCTCCGCCAGAGCAGGCTGGCGACGCGCGATGAACAGCGCGGCCAGGGCCACGGCGCCGAGCACCACCAGGCCGGTGGCCCAGAAGGGCACCGTGACCCCGAACTCGTTGAGGGCCAGGAGGAACCAGGTGTTCGCGAACCGGATCGGGTGGAAGGTCACCAGTGAGATCACGGTGTCGCCGAAGAACGCGGACGGGGAGGCGATCACCCACGGAGTGACCAGACCGGCCGCCGCCGCACCCGTGGCGAGGACCCGGCGCCAGCCGAAGGCCTGCCAGGTCGCGAGCAACGGCACCACGAGGGCCAGGTGTTGCTTGCTCGCACACGCCAGGGCCAGCGGGACGACGGCCCACCACGCGTGTCCCCGCCGCACCAGGACGGCCCACCCGACGAGCAGGGCTGCGAGCAACGGCTCGGTCCACGCCTGATCGATCTGGGTGAGGGTGCCGGGCGCGACGACCAGGACCGCGAGCACGGCGCCACCCGTCCACCGGCCACGACCTCCCGGGCCGATGGCCAGCCGCCACAGCCCCACCAGGAGGACCACCCACCACACGAGCAGCGCCCAGCGCACGTCCCCGGCCAGCCAGCGGCCCGGCGCGAGCAGGGCCGTCATCCACGGCAGGTAGGGGTGGAGGTCCTGCACGCCCGGCGAGCCGCTCCAGACGGCCGTGTAGATGTTCTCGCCCCGCCCCATCGCATCGCTGGCCTGCTGGAGCACCACCCAGACGTCGATCCGGGGGGCTGTGTCACCGACGATGACCAGGGCGGTCGTCACGGCCTGTCCGATCACTGCCACGCCCGCCAGCACCCGGCCGGCGCGGTCGAGGGGCCGGCCGAGGGCGGCCACGAGCCCCGCCACGACGGCCGACGCGGTGATCGCCCCGAGCGCCGCGGTCAACCAGTTCCCCCGCAGATAGCTGAACAGCGGCACCATCGCGGTCACGACAGCGGAGCCGAGGAGGGCGGCGACGAGGGGGAGCCGCCCGGCATACGGAGCAGGGAATCTGCGTCGGGCCAGGGAAAATCCCAGGAGCACGGCCGCCATGGTGAGGGTCGCGACGATGCTCACGCGGAACCGCACGACGCTCCACTGCAGCATGCCCAGGGTGGCCAGCCAGAGTCCGATGAAGACCCACGACGATGCCTCGGCGCGCGGCGACCAGCGCCACGACGGCACCGACTGCTCAACGACCGAGCCGGGGCCGGTCGCGCGGGCAGCAGCCAGCGCGTCGGGCTGCGGGGCGGGCTGGTCCGGCAACGAGCGTCCTTTGGGCCGGCACGGTGGGCGACTGCGCCGCCATCCTAGGCTCCCGCCCGGGGGCCCCCCGGCGAGTCAGGGGCAGTCCCGAGCGCGATAACCTGCCACCCATGGCCGACAGCACCCGCTCCACCATCGACATCGCCGCCGAGCCCGGCGCGGTGCTCGACGTCATCGCCGACTTCGAGGCCTACCCGCAGTGGGCCGGGCAGGTGAAGCGGTCAACGGTGCTCAGTGAGGACGGTGACGGCTGGGCCGACCAGGTCGAATACGTCATGGATGCCGGCGCGATCAAGGACACGTACGTCTTGACCTACGACTGGGACCAGGTGCAGGCCGACGGCACGGGGGCCGTGTCCTGGGCCCTGGTCCGGGCGCAGGTGCTCACGGCCCTCAACGGCACCTACACCCTCGACGCCATCCCCTCGGGCACCCGAGTGGTCTACGAACTCGAGGTGGACGTGCGGATCCCGATGATCGGCATGCTCAAGCGCAAGGCGGAGAAGATCATCATCGACACCGCGCTCAAGGAGCTCAAGAAGCGCGTCGAGTCGCTCGCCGCGTGAACGACCGCAGCGTTGACCGCGACGGTCCCGCCCCGGAGCGGGGGACCGGGGACGACCGATGGGTCGTGGGTTCGGTGGCCGAGGAGACCGAACGGCTGCTTCGCGTGCTCCGGGTCGAATCCGCGGCGACGGCGGGCCCGGAGTGGTCCACCCCGTCCTTCGGTATGCCGTTCGGCCCCGGACTCTCGGTCGGGTCCGCCGGGGCCTCCCGGGGGACAGCCGCGGGGAACGCCGCGGGGGACGCCGCGGGGGACGCGGCGGGGAACGCCGCGGCCGGGGCGGGGGAGCGACACGCACCGGACACCTGCGGTTGGTGCCCCCTGTGCCGGGGTGTGGCCTGGCTGCGCAGCGCCGACGAGGACACGGTCGACCGCCTGCTCCAGGGCGCGAGCATGGTCGCGAGCGCACTCGTCGAGTTGGCCGGCCAGTGGAGCCGGCCCCCGACGCCGGCCGACCATGGTCGACCCGACCCGACCCCTGCCCGGGACTCGAGCGCGCAGCACTCGAGGACGCAGCGCTCGAATACGCGGCACTCGAGGACGCAGCACTCGACTGAGGACCCGATCATGGACGACGATGGGCGCCCTCACCCGCAGGGCTCGCGCGGCGCCACCCGGCGACCACGAACTCCACGCCCGGGCGAGGCCCGACACGGAGGAAACGAGGACCCCCCATGATGGCGAGGCCCTTGGCGATCGGCATCGACATCGGTGGCACGAAGGTGGCCGGTGGCATCGTCGACGGCGACGGAAGGGTGGTCCACCGGACCCGCCGCGACACCCCGCACCGCTCGAAGAGCCCCCAGGTGGTCGAGGACACGATCGTCTCGGTCGTCGAGGAGCTCCTCACCCTCGAGGGTGACGTGGCCGCCATCGGGATCGGGGCCGCGGGCTTCGTCGCGGCGGATCGCGCAACCGTGGTCTTCGCGCCACACCTGTCCTGGCGCAACGAACCCCTGCGGCAGGCGCTGTCGGGGCGGATCGGGCTACCGCTCTTCGTCGACAACGACGCCAATGCCGCGATCTGGGGCGAGTACCGATTCGGCGCGGCCCGCGGTGAGACCCATGTCGTCATGGTCAACCTCGGCACCGGCATCGGCGGCGGGATCATCTTCGACGGGCGCGTCGTCCGGGGCCGCTATGGCATCGCCGGCGAGTTCGGCCACATGCAGGTCGTCCCGGACGGGATCCGCTGCGAGTGCGGCAACCGGGGCTGTTGGGAGCAGTACGCCTCGGGCAACGCCCTGGTCCGGGAGGCGCGCTACCTGATGGCCAACAACTCGCCGATGGTGACCGAGCATTTCCGTGAATTCTGCGGCGCCGCCGACACAGTCACCGGCCCCGACGTCACCCGTGCCGCGCAGGAAGGGGACCTGCTCGCCCGCGAACTCCTCGCCGAGATCGGACGCTGGCTGGGTCAGGGCATCGCCGACCTGGCGGCGGCGCTCGACCCCGGCGTGTTCGTCATCGGCGGGGGCGTGAGCGCGGCCGGGGACCTCCTCCTCGAGCCGGCCCGGGAGACCTTCCGACGCCACCTGACCGGTCGCGGCTACCGGCCCGAGGCGACGATCGTGGCGGCCGCTCTGGGCAACGAGGCCGGGCTGATCGGGGCGGCGGACTTGGCGCGCGGCTCCGGCGACCGCTGACCAGTGGGCGCCGTGACCCCCGCCACGGCCAGCCTGCGGGTGGCGTCATACAACACCCGTGACTTCCTCGACGACCGGTCGGCGGCCGCGCGGGTGGTCCGCGCCATCGCACCGGACGTCCTCTGCCTGCAGGAGGTGCCGCGGCGACTGGGGGCGTCCAGGCAGGTGGCCCGATTCGCGAGCGAGTGCGGCCTGCAGTGGATCGGCGGCCATCGGGGCAGTGGCGGGACGACGATCTTCCTGGCCCCGCACGTGGGGTTGGTCGAGGGCCGCCATCGCCGGCTGCCGGTGAAGTGGCGCGACCGCACCCGCGGGTATGCCGTGGCGCACCTCGACCTGCCCGGGTGGCCGCCGCTGACCGTCGCCAGCATCCATCTCGGCCTGCGCGACCACGAGCGGGAGCGCCATGCGCGACGCATCGTCGCGACGATCCTTGGCGGCCGGGATCCCGGCCACGAGCCGGGTCTGGCGATCGTCGCCGGGGACCTCAACGAGAGTGACGACGGCCCGGCGCACGCCCAGTTCCTCGGCGCGTTGGCGAGGGTGTCGTCTCCGCACCCGAGCTATCCCGCCTGGCGTCCGACGGCGGTCATCGACGTGGTGTTCGCCTCCTCGAGGCTGCATGCGGTCGCGGGCTCCCCGGTGGTGCTGTCCGAGGACGACGTCCTGGCCGCCTCGGACCACCGCCCGGTCTGGGTGGACCTCTCGCTGCGACCTACCGTGCAGTAGTTGGGGTGATCACCCCACCTACTGCACGGTAGGTCGCAGGTGTCCGCCGCAGGTGTCCGCCGCAGGTGTCCGCCGCAGGTGTCCGCCGGAGGTGTCAGTCGCAGGTGTCAGCCGCGCGTGGGTCAGCGGCAGGCGGGTCAGACCCGGGCGCCGTTGTCGTCGTCCTCGGGGTCCCGATCGCCCGGGCCGCGGAGGACGAGCAGCAGGAAGCCCGCGACGAACATCGCCGCTCCCGCCAGGGCCCACCAGGTGGCGTAGAAGGGATGCGCCAGGACGACCCAGATCACGATGAGCGGCCCCGCGACCAGGCCCAGGACGGCGCCCCAGTAGTGCAGGTCCTCCGCCGGCGGGAGCGTGACCGGCGGCGGGATGAAGCCCTCGTCCTCCTCGGCGGCCAGCACATCCTCGATCGAGGGGCCGCTCGCCCCGCGCCAGACCGGGAACGAGAGTGTGATCGCCTGGGGCGGCGACCCGACGTCCCGAGGGGGGCCGAGGTCGTCGTCCCGGGCGGGGAGGGCGGGATTCGCGTTCCCGCGGTCCGCCGGAGGCGCGTCGGTCTCGGTGCCCGGCTCGGAGGCGGCGGGAGCCGTGGCCGCCGTCGGCAGAACGGGTGAGCCCGGCTCGTCCGGCCGGCCCGGCGGCTCGGAAGGATCCCAGTCCGCCACGAGATCGGCGAACCGGGCATCGACCTCGGCATCGGTCAGACGCGGATCCGCCGGGTCGGGGCTCACGAGCGGCTCCTCACGACGCCCAGTGTCCCATGCAGGTCGCGGGGTCGTCCGTGATCGGGTCCGATCCGACCGGGCGCTGGAGTGCTTCGGTTAGGCTGCCCGAGGGCGTCGGGTGCGCCCACCGCCCCCGGTCTCGACGAAGGAGCACGCGCCGCAGTGTTCTACTGGCTGCTCAAGCGGATCATCCTCGGCCCGATTCTCCGGCTCCTCTTCCGCCCGTGGGTCGAGGGTGCGGAGCACATCCCCGCCGAGGGTCCGGCCATCTTCGCGAGCAATCACCTGTCCTTCTCGGACTCGATCTTCCTGCCCGTCGTCGTCCCGCGCCGGATGACCTTCCTCGCCAAGGCCGACTACTTCACCGGGGTCGGTCTCAAGGGCCGACTGACCCGTGCGTTCTTCAAGGGCGTCGGCCAGCTCCCGGTCGACCGGTCGGGCGGACGCGCGAGCAATGCCGCTCTCGAGGCCGGCTTGAAGGTGCTGGGCCGCGGCGACCTGCTCGGCCTCTACCCCGAGGGCACCCGCTCACCCGACGGACGGCTCTACAAGGGCAAGACCGGGGTCGCGAGGATGGCCCTCGAGGGCAAGGTCCCGGTGATCCCGGTCGTCATGGTCAACACCGACAAGGTCCAGCCGACCGGACGGATCATCCCCAGGATCATGCGGGTGGGCGTGCGGGTGGGGGAGCCGCTCGACTTCTCCCGCTACCAGGGCATGGAGGACGACCGATTCGTCCTGCGCTCGATCACCGACGAGATCATGTACGCCCTCATGGAGCTCTCGGGCCAGGAGTACGTCGACATGTATGCCGCGAAGATGAAGGATCGGATCCTCAAGGCGAAGAAGGCGAAGGGTCGAGGGGACGTCGCGCTGACCCAGGAGTCCGCTGACCCTCCCGCCGCCGCCTGACCCGAACCGCCGACCCGGACCGCCCGACCCACCGCGCCGACCTGGACCGCGCCGACCTGGACCGCCCCGAGCTGGGCCGCGCCGGCCCGGATCTGGCCACCGTGACACCGATCCGCCGACCGGGCCGACCGGCATACGGAAGCCCGGTCCGAGCGTGGGGCGGCGACACCTATCCTTGTCCGGTGAGCACCACGACCGACGAGGCACCGCTCGCGCGCCTGCGCGCGGGCTCACCCCTGCCGGCGGCGCAGCAACCGTCGTGGCCCGACGGTGCCGCGCTCCAGGAGGCGGTCGACACCCTCGCGACCTACCCACCGTTGGTCTTCGCTGGCGAGTGCGACGTGCTCCGCAGCCGGATGGCGGCCGCCGCCCGAGGCGAGGCCTTCGTCCTCCAGGGGGGCGACTGCGCCGAAACCTTCGCGGGCGCGACGGCCGACAACATCCGCGACCGGGTCAAGACGATCCTCCAGATGGCCGCCGTGCTGACCTACGGCGCCTCCGTCCCGGTCGTCAAGGTCGGTCGGATGGCCGGTCAGTACGCGAAACCGCGCAGCAGCGACACCGAGACCCGCGACGGAGTGACCATGCCGGCCTACCGCGGCGACATGGTCAACGCCTTCGACTTCACGCTCGAGGCACGCACGCCGGACCCGCAGCGCCTGATCCGCGGATACCACGCGAGCAGCGCCACCCTCAACCTCGTGCGGGCCTTCACCCAGGGTGGCTTCGCGGACCTGCGTTACGTGCACGACTGGAACCGTGGGTTCGTCGCCAACGCCGCCAACCGCCGTTACGAGAAGCTCGCCAAGGACATCGACAAGGCGATGAGGTTCATGTCGGCCTGTGGTGCGGACTTCGAGGCGATGAAGACGACCGAGTTCTTCGCCGCCCACGAGGCGCTGCTGCTCGACTACGAACGTCCACTCGTGCGGGTGGACTCGCGCACCGGAGAGCTCTACGACACCTCCGCCCACTTCCTGTGGGTCGGCGAGCGCACCCGTGACCTCGACGGGGCCCACCTCGATTTCGTGTCCAAGGTGCGCAACCCGATCGGCATCAAGGTCTCCGCGAACGCCGACATCGACGACGTGCTTCGGATGATCGACCTCGTCGACCCGCACCGCGAAGCCGGACGGCTCACCTTCATCACGAGGATGGGCGCGGGTCGGATCCGGGAGGCGCTGCCGGCCATCGTCGAGAAGGTCACCGCCTCGGGCGCCCAGATCACCTGGGTGTGCGACCCGATGCACGGCAACACGTTCAGTTCGACCTCGGGCTACAAGACACGCGACTTCGACGACGTGGTCGACGAGGTGCGCGGCTTCTTCGACGTGCATCGCTCGCTGGGCACCGTGCCCGGTGGGATCCACGTCGAACTCACCGGCAACGACGTGACCGAGTGCATCGGCGGCTCCGAGAAGATCCTCGACGCCGACCTGGCCAACAACTACGAGAGCCTCTGCGATCCGCGTCTGAACCACCAGCAGAGCCTCGAACTGGCCTTCCTCGTCGCCGAGATGCTCTCGCGCGACTGACCCGCTCCGCCAACGCCGTGGGAAGAGGTATGCCGTGGGCTCGCTGGAGACCGCCCGGGTCGCCGACCTGCTGTCCGACACCCTGACCGCCCCGACGGCCGGAATGCGCGCGGCGGTGGCCGCCGCCGAGGTCGGCGACGACGTCTTCGGTGAGGACCCCACGGTGCGCGCGCTCGAAGAGGAGGTCGCCGGGCTGCTCGGCCACGAGGCCGGCCTCTTCTGCCCGACCGGGTCGTTGGCCAACCAGCTCGGGCTCCGGCTGCACGTGCCCCCCGGTGGCGAACTGCTCGCCGACCAGCTGGCCCACGTGGTGCGCGCCGAACTCGGGGCCGCGGCCGTCTTCTCGGGCATCACGTCGCGGACCTGGGCCAGTGTTGCGGGTCGGTTGCGGGCCGAGGCACCGATCTCGATGCTGCAGCTCGGGGTCGGCCCCTATCAGGTCGAGACCCGACTGGTCGTCGTCGAGAACACCCACAACTTCGGCGGCGGCACGATTCAGCCGCTCGAGGAGATCGACCGGCTGCGCAGCGCGACCCGGCCGCTGGGCGTGGCGATGCACCTCGACGGCGCCCGCCTCTGGAACGCGCACGTGGCCACCGGGGTCTCCCTGGCGGCCTACGGTCGACTCTTCGACACGGTCTCGGTCTGCCTGTCCAAGGGGCTCGGCGCGCCGGTCGGGTCGGTCCTCGTCGGCTCGGCCGCGGCGATGGCCGAGGCCCGGGTGTGGCGCAAGAGATACGGCGCGGGCATGCGGCAGGCGGGCATCCTCGCCGCGGGCGGGTTGTATGCCGTCCGTCACCATCTCGATCGGCTCGCCGAGGACCACGACCGGGCGCGACGGTACGCCAGCGCCGTCGCCGAGGTGGCTCCGGTGGTCGATCCGACCACGGTGGAGACCAACATCGTCATGCTCGACACCACGCCGACGAGGTTCTCGCCGGCGGAGTTCGCGGCCGCGTTGGGGGAGCGAGGGATTCGGGTCTACCCGGCCGATGCGACCCGGGTCCGGGCGGTGTGGCACCTCGACGTCGACGACACGGCCACCGACGGCGCGATCGCGGCCACCCGCGAGGTCCTCGCCGGCTGACCCGGTGACGGGTTGGCGGGGTGACGGGTTTTGGCGGGGTCAGGCCTCGTGATGCAGCGCCTCGACCGGGGGATGGTCGAGGGCGGAGTGCTCCGCCGGTCGTCCCGGCCGCAACTCCACGAGGTAGGTCGCCGCAATCACGAGGGCCCCGCCGAGCAGCATCCGGCCGGTGAGATTCTCCCCGCCGAAGAGGACGGCGAACGCGGCCGCGAAGACCGGCTCCAGCGCCATGACGATGGCTGCCCGGGTCGCCGTCAGATGCGCCTGGGCCCAGGTCTGGGACCACAGGGCGAACGCACCGGCGACGAGCGCCATGTAGACCATCGACGCCCACTGACCCGGACCTTGCGGCAGCGTGATCCCGTCGGGCAGGGCCGCCGCCAGACAGACGAGGGCGATCACCGCGGCCTGGAGGCTCGCCAGCCCCACCGCGCTGCGTGAGGTCGACCACCGGCCGAGGGCCACGATGTGCAGGGCGTAGATGCCGGCCGCGACGAGCGTCTGCAGTTCTCCGGTGCCGACGGCGAAGCCGCGCAGGGAGAGCACGCCGAGGCCGATCGTGGCCAGTGCGACCGCGAACCACGCCATCGGGGTGATCCGGTCCCGCAGGAGCAGGGCCCCGAACACCGGGGTCAGGATGACGTAGGTGCCGGTGATGAATCCGGAGATCGAGGCATCGGTGTGTTGCAGGCCCATCGTCTGGAGGACCTGGGCGCTGCCGTAGAGCAGGCCGAGGACCACTCCCAGTCGCAGGTCGCGGCGGGTCAGGGCGAGCACGTGCTGGTGGAAGATCGCGACCATGGCCAGCGCCGCCATCGAGAAGCGGACGGCGAGGAAGTCGGTGGGCGGGACCGTGACGACGAGGTCCTTGATGAGAAAGAAGGTCGAGCCCCAGGTCGCGGTGACGAGGACGAGCAGGATCGTCGCGAGCCGGGTGGCCCGCCGATCCGGCGAACCCTCGGGTGCGGACCGGGCCACGTCAGACGGTCTTCAGGATGACGGTGCTGCCCTTGGGGACCTGGCTGCCTCCGGCCGGGTCGGTGCTCTGGACCGTGCCGAAGTTGATGCCGGGCAACAACTTCTGCACCTTCACCTTGAATCCGGCGGCTTCGAGGATGGCCGTGGCCGAGTCGACCTGCTTGCCGACGACGTCCGGGACGGTCACCAGGGGTGGGCCGTCGGAGACGACGAGCGTGACGGTGTCGCCCTTGTAGAGCGGGCCCTTGGTGGGGTTCTGGCTGATCACCGAGCCCTTGGCCACGCTCTCGCTGAACTGGTGACCGCTGGCGTCGACCTTGAGGCCGGCACCGGTCAGTGCCGCCGTGGCCTCATCGGCCGACTTGCCGGTCCAGTCGGCGATCTCGATCGGCTGCTTGCCCTTGCTCACCACGAGGGTGACCGACTGGCCCGGGGGCAGGGGCGTGGTGGCGACCGGGTCACTGCTGATCACGGATCCCGCCGCCACGTTCTCGTCGTACGCCTCGGTGACCGCGCCCACCGTGAGTTTGGCCGAGGTGATCTGGCTGCGAGCGGTGTCCAGAGGGAGTCCGGCCACGGCGGGCACGGCATACCGTTCCGGGCCCTTGGAGACCCGGAGGGCGACCGGTCGGAAGCGCCAGGTCGACACCCCGGCCGCGGGATCGGAGTCCAC
>WBZS01000900.1_pt1 | contig 28533 bp, 22 predicted proteins | sample 5204201 | NCBI WGS metagenome assembly WBZS01 (sample SAMN12344357, study PRJNA552823) | activated sludge metagenome | biome: Activated sludge suspended growth; feature: Nitrification reactor; material: Wastewater; isolation source: activated sludge from nitrification reactor of wastewater... | reverse complement strand
GGCAACGATTGCCTGGCAATCGTTGCCGTCAGCTGACCAAGAATCGGCTCCAGCTTTTGGAGCAAGAAGATTTCCCGGGCTTGGTCGCCGGCCTCATTCCAGCTGGCCGCCAGAGTCGTGAGCGCTTCGGCACGGGCCTTTCCGTCCTCCATGATCGGAGCGACGTCGGCGCGGGCTTTGGCCTCGGAGACTTCGCATGCCGCTCGTGCAGGCTGAACGACATCGGCTTGAAGCTGACTCCGCACCTGCTCAATGCGCGCCTTTTGGACCGAGACGTCGGCCTTTGCCTGGGCAAGCAACGCAGCGACCTGAGCCTTCTCCTCGGCAATCAGCGCCTCGCGGCGGCTGAGAGTTTCTGTCATGCGTTTTTGCGCGTCGGCTTTGGCGACGTCTACCTGAGCAGCGATCTGGGCGCGGACTTCGGTCTCCTGGTTTTCGCAAGAGCGCACGACTGCGTCGGCCCTTGCAATCGCCTCTGCGACCCTTGCGTTGGTCAAAACCTCAGCACTCTTCTTGCGTCCGATCGATTCGAGATAACCCACATCATCGCTCACGCTTTGTATCTTTAACGTATCGACAATCATGCCCAGGGAGGTCATGTCTTGTTCAACTTCTTGCACCAACCTTTCGGCAAAAAGTATCTTGTCTTCATTGACCTGCTCAGGTGTCATCGTCGCAAGAACACCGCGCAACGAGCCCTCAAGAGTTGCTTTCGCAATCTCCATAAGTTCGGCCCGGGGCTTGCCCAAGAACCGCTCAATCGCGTTGTTCATTACCGGCTCATGTCCGGCGACCTTAACGTTCGCAACACCTTGAACAACCAGAGGAATTCCGCCTTTGCAGTACGCATTTGTCGCAGTAACATCAATGACCATGTTTGTAAGGTCCATTCGGTCGACTCTTTGCACCAGTGGAATCCTTATTCCGCGACCGCCTTTGATAAGCCGATAACCAAGCACGCGATTCGATTCTCGGCGACGGCCGCCGGAGATAATCAGCACCTCGTTTGGTCCGCACTTCACCACGAGATTGTTCAAGTTAAGCATGAACAAGAAGCCAAGAATGACGAACACGATCAGGACAACAATAATCGTTACCATTACTTCGACTCCTCCTTTGCTATCGCGTGATTTGGTCCAAGGATTGCGGGGACATCCAGTCCTGTCAGTCGATTCAACGCTTGGAATGTTGCCTCAAGCATTATGGGGTAACTCATCGCGTAGTTAGCCATCGTTTGCCCATCGCCTCCATCGATAATGTGAACGGATTTCACCTGGACCTTGTTTACTCCTTCTACGGCTGTTGTTAGAATTTTTTCTATGTCTTCAATGAGGGCAATCTGCAAGGCGCTTGCTCCCGCTTTGTTCCAAGCCTCGTGCAAGACATTCAACGCCTCGGAGACTGCGCGTCCTCTTTCTCTGATGATCGCGGCGTCACCTCTTGCATTAAACTGCTCAGCTTCTTGCACCGCATTAGCGGGCAAAACCTTTTCGACTTGCAGTCGAATACCTTCTAGTTCCTGGCGCACTTTCTGTAGTTCTTGTTCGGCAATAGCGCGAGCTTCTCTGGCAGCGGCTAAAGTTCGCTGTTCTTCAGCAGTTACTGTGGAATCCAAATCTGCCACGATAGTCCGCAATTCATTACGCATCTTCGAAACTACCGCGTCCACATTGGCGGTCGCAACTTTGGCCCGACCTTGATTTGAAGCTTCGGCGAGTTCCGCAACACGGTGCCAGTCGCTCTCTGACATTTCCGCCTCTTTGAGAACGTTAGCAATCGCCTCGCGTCCAATCGAGCTAAGATATCGCACATCGTCGGTGACGTGCTGAATCTTGAGCGTATCGACGTGAAGTCCAAGTTTAATCAAATCTTCTTCGGATTCACGACTCAGTTCGTCCGCAAACTTCAATCGGTCTTCATTAACCTCTTCAGGAGTAAGTTTTGCAAGAACTCCTCGCAGGTGGCCCTCCAAGGTTTCCTTAGCAACACGCTTTACTTCGTTGATATCCCGTCCCAAAAATCGTTCAATCGCATTCCCGATCTTATTAGGGTCGCTGGAGATTTTTATATTTGCGATCGCATCTACGTTCATGGCGATTCCGCCTTTGGAATAAGCTCCTCTAATCTGAATAGGAACTTCCATGGTGTTCAATCCCATGCGCGCAACGCCTTCAAGAATAGGAATCCGCATGATTCGACCACTGAAATAGGGTCGGAAGCCTCGAACTGTTCCGTCATCCATGCGCGATTTTCTGCCAATCACAATCAGCACTTCATTGGGAGCGCAGATAAACAGCAGGCTCTTCATGATCCCGATCAGAACGAGCATGCCTGCAAGGAAAATTCCGGCATAGGTTGCTGCTTTTATCATCTCAGCAGCGGTTGGTAAATCTAAACTCATTGTGGGTTATCACCTTGTTCAAGCGCGGAGCGCAGAGTCAACACATAGGCTACGCTCTTTTCAATCCTAGTTATTACGATTTCTTCGCCGATGTGGAGCGTCTGGTCTTCTTCATCGGTTGCCATCATATCAATCATATCTCCTCTCACATCGAGCCTTATTTTGCCAAGTTGCCCCGGTCGGCAAGCGACAATGACTCGCGCCGTCTTTCCCAACAGATCATCAGTCTGCACTGACCTTCCGACTTCGTTCACCTGCACCCATTTCATAACTCCCCAGACTGCAACGCCCATGAGGAATCCAGAAATGAGTGACGTTACGAGAATGCTGTTGCTATCACCCAGTCGCAAGAAAGTTAGCAAGGTGCCGATCACTCCGAATGCAGCGGCGAAGTACGTCCAAAACCTAAGGCTTAAGAACGGCAGCCAGTTAATAAACTCGCTGCCATGCTCTGAATCGACTCCATGATCTGCTTCGTGCGACATGTCATGGTCAGCGCCGTGATCGTGGTTGCCGCCAAAGAGCGCGATCACGATCATCAGGACTCCCACGAGGGCCGAGGCAATATAGAGTGTCAGCACATTCTCCCCAAGTTACGGACGGGCGCGGATTTGGTTTAGGTCAAGCCCGGATCAATGTTAAGAGTTCAAGCGTTTTTGATTCCATCAACTCGCGATCCCCGCGCGATTCGACGTTGAGTCGGATCACCGGCTCCGTGTTCGAGCCCCGCAAATTAAATCGCCAATTTTCAAACTCGATGCTGATCCCGTCGATTTTCTCGATCTTTCCGTGACCATAAGCTTGCTCGACTCGGCCCAAAACCGTCTTAACATCCGCAACCACCGAGTTGACTTCGCCGCTGCAAGGGTAATTCATGATCATCTGTCCGACCATGTGGCCCAAGGTTTCATCACCTTGCGAAACCAAATCAGCGATCAACATCAACGGGATCATGCCTGAATCGCAATACCAATGACCGCGGAAATAGTGGTGAGCGCTCATCTCGCCGCCATAAGCGGCGTTCTCGGCGCGCATTTTCTCTTTGATAAAGGCGTGCCCGCTCTTGCACATGACGGCCTGGCCGCCAAGTCTGTTGACGATATCGAGCGTGTTCCAGGTCAACCGCGGGTCATAGATGATTTTCTGATTGGGATCGGCCCGAAGCAAGGCTTGAGCAAGCAGCCCGACGATGTAGTAGCCCTCGATAAAAACGCCATTGCCGTCAAGGAAAAAGCAGCGGTCGTAATCCCCATCCCAAGCGACGCCAAAGTCGTAAGGGTTTCCCTCAGCAGCCGCAGCTTTCATGAGCCCCTCCATCACGACTCTCGCTTCGTGGATGATCGGGTTGGGGACTCCGTTCGGGAAGTTTCCGTCCGGCTCGAAATTTAACTTATCGATGACCAAGGGCAGATGGGGCATTAACTTCTCCATCGCCACGCCTGCCGCTCCGTTGCCAGGATTCGCGAGGATGCGCAGGGGACGCATTTCTGAAGGATCAGCAAAGGTCAAAAGGTGCTTGATGAAGTCGTCGTAGACATCCTGCTGGCGGATCGTGCCCGCGCCGGATCTTTCCCAGTTCTGCTCGACTGCTCGGCGCTCGATTTCGTAGAGGCCAGTATCGCCGCTGATGGGTCGGCTCTCCGAGCGGACCATTTTCATGCCGTTGTACTCGGGCGGGTTGTGGCTGGCGGTAATCATGATCCCGCCTTCGTATCCGTAAAAGGCAGTTGCGAAGTAGACCATCTCGGTGCCGACCATGCCTAGATCGATCACATCAACCCCGGCGGCGTTCAATCCCCGGGCGAGGGCTTTGGCCAAAGACGGCCCGGTGAGCCGAATGTCATAGCCGATGCAAACTGTTTTTGCCACAGTTTCGTCGGCGTAAGCCCGACCGATCTGCTCGGCGATTGTTTCGTTTAGCTCGGTTGGCACGATTCCGCGCACGTCGTACGCTTTGAAGCACGGCAGGTATTGGCCCATTGCCAGGAGATTTACCCGGTAATGCCTGCCGATTTGTGAATGAAGGTGACTTTGGCGTAGGATGATCCGGTGCGCCGCTCCCGAGCCTTTACTCTTATTGAGCTTCTCGTCGTGATTGCGATCATCGCAGTCTTGACCGCCATCCTGTTTCCGGTCTTCGCTCGGGCGAAAGCCAAGGCGCAGCAGACGGCGTGCCTGAGCAACCTTCGCCAGATCGGGTTGGCGATGTCGATGTACACCGCCGAATGGGATCAGCGCTTGCCTGATCGACGCGATCTTAAGTCATCGCTTCCCGGCGGCTACAGACCCTGGACCACCTGGCCCGCCTCCGATCCTCGGGCTGGTTGGGCACTTGTTGTTTTGAGTTCGTATATGAAATCACCCGAGCTTTGGAAATGCCGGGTCAGCGAATCGCTCTACAAAACCAGGGATGAAGTAAGGCAAGTAACCTCCTTCGGCACAACCTATTTCTGGATGTGGCGATTTGATCATATCGAAGACGACATCCCGCTCGACAATCTGTGGGGAAAACTGGATACGCAGGCAGTTGATGACATCCGCGCAAGCGGAAACCCCCAGGCGGGGATGCCCGAGAGTCCGAGTGATGTTGAGCTTGTGGTCGATCCCTATTTCCCAAAGACAATCGCAACCGTGCCGCCAGAACTAAAAGGGAAATCGCCACACGCGGGCGGGCGTAATCGGCTGTTCCTAGACTCAAGCGCGAAGTTCATGCGCGATATTCGCACCGATTGAATGTTTTTTCGCGAGAGAGTTGAACTTTAGATTATTCGGTCCGTCAAGCCCAAGTACCTGCATTCGGAACATTAGGGCACCGAATCGCAAAAATACAGGTACTGGAGTACAGATGAAAAAAATTTCACTTAAATTAATGGCGTTGGTATGCATCGTTGCGATCTCGTCAGTTGTGTTTGCACAAGCACCTGGTCGCGGACCAGGCGGCGGTCAAGGCCAAGGTCAACCTGGCGGCGGACGACAGGGCGGCATGCAACGAATGGGCGGCGGCGGAGTTCTTGGACTTCTCGGACGCAAGGACGTTGTCAAGGACCTCGCACTGACGGATGCTCAACAAAAGCAAATCCAAGCGATCAACCAGAAGATGCAAGAGCAAATGCGCGCAGCGATGGAAGAAGCCCGAAATGGCGGCGGTGATCCTCAAGGAATGCGAGAAGCCATGCAAGTCATGATGAAGGCATCCGAGAAAGAAGTCATGGCTGTTCTAACGGCAGACCAAGCTAAGCGATTGATGGAAATTCGAATCCAAATCGAAGGCAATCGAATCATCCTTGATCCAGAGATTCAAACCAAGCTCAACTTCACAGCAGCTCAAAAGGATGCAGTCAAGGCAGCTCAAAAAGAGCAACAAGACAAGATGCAAGCCATGCGAGAAGAGATGCAAAACGGTGGCATGGACCGCGAAGCGATGCAAAAGGCTCAGCAAGAAATGCAAAAGGCAATGGACGCAAAGCTCGGCGCAATCTTGACTCAAGCTCAAAAGGACCAGCTCAAGGCTATGAGCGGCAAGCCATTCGTGGCAGATGCTAACCAAGGTCGACCAGGCGGCGGACCTGGCGGCGGCGGCGGCGGCGGACTCTAAGTCCTTCTACCTAAGCTCAAAGCGGATCGGCCTTCGGGTCGATCCGCTTTTTTGTTTAAGCTCGAAAGGAACTCCAGAGCACCTTGCCAACGTCACAACGTGTAGAATAAAACGAACTGCGCTATGAAGAACCAAAACGACCTCATCATGTATATCGTCTGCGCCGTAATTTTGATCGCGGGCCTGATCGTCTCGTTCACCCAAAAGCGCGAGCCGGTCAAACCACCAGATCCAACGCCAGTTCCTCTTGCCCCGGCAAAGTGGGATGAGGCAGCGACGAACCCTGTAATGGCCAATGGCCTTCCCAAGGGGGATGGTGCTGGTGCAGGCGGCGGCGGTAATGCTGCGCTTGGTGGCGGTCGTGGCGGAGCAGGCGGTGGTGGCGGCGGCGCTACTCCGATCACCAGCGCGAACTAATCAGCTTCAAAGCGAGTAAACTTACTTGACTCGCTCAACAATGTTGGAGGCCTGCCGACTGAGCGTCGGCAGGCCTTCTTAGCTATCTGCGAGAAGTGCAATTTCAAATGGCCTCTCCTCCTCTCCTCAACGTCGGCTTTTACAACTTCGTAATGACCGAAAAGATCGTGGCCCTCGTGAGTAGCGAGTCGGCACCGATGAGAAGGCTTGTCCAAACTTTAAGGAAAACTGGGGTCCTAATCGACGCCACTCAAGGGCGCCGTACAAAATCTGTAATCTTCACTTCGGATCACAGCGTGATCCTCTCGGCGATTTCCCAAGAAACGCTAGCCAAGCGTCTTGGCACAGGGGAGGTCCTCCCGGATGAAGAGTAACGGTAAATTCCAGTTCTGGCGAAGCCTCACCAGCCGATTCGGACGCGACATCGGAATCGATCTCGGCACCGCCAACACGCTCGTCCACGTGGCAGGACGCGGCATTATTCTTCGCGAGCCAAGCGTCGTGGCAGTTGATCGAGATACGGGCAAAGTCCTGGCCGTAGGCGAAGAAGCAAAGAGAATGCTCGGGCGGACCCCTGGCAACATCATCGCGACAAGGCCATTGAAGGACGGGGTCATTGCCGACTACGACCACACCGAGCGCATGCTTCGCGAATTCATCAAGAAAGCATCCCGCTCGCCTGTGTTCTTCCAAACCGTCGTCGTGGGGATCCCCAGTGGTGTCACTGAAGTCGAACGTCTCGCGGTTATAGAGGCTGCTCGTAAATCTGGTGCGAATCGAGCCTACGTGATTGAAGAACCTATGGCAGCGGCGATTGGCGCGGGGATGCCCATTGACGAGCCGATTGGATCGTTGATCGTGGACATCGGCGGCGGCACGACGGAGGTCGCCGTGATCTCCCTTGCCGGCATTGTATATAGCAAGTCCATCCGAATCGCGGGCGATGAGATTGATGAGGCAATCGCTTCCTATGTCCGTCGTGCATACAACCTCTTTATTGGTGACCGCACGGCCGAGCATATCAAGCTTGAAATCGGCAGCGCTTTCGTCATGCACCCCGAACTTGAACTCAGTATCAAGGGTCGTGATCTCGTTACAGGTCTGCCCAAACAATGCATCGTCACCAGCGAAGAGATCAGAGCCGCGATCAGTGAGCCCGTTAACGCGATCATCGAAGCGATCAAGCTCACACTCGAAGCAACGCCCCCAGAATTGGCTGCTGACGCGATGCACAACGGCATCATGCTTGCGGGCGGCGGTGCCTTACTCAAGGGCCTGGATCGCCTAATCACGCGTGAAACGGGCATGCCCGTTGTTATCGCCGAGAACCCGCTGGACTGCGTCGTCATTGGCACCGGGCGCATGTTGGAGGCTCTCCATGAGAATAAGAACATTCGGCGAATGTTGGAGAAAGCATCGACCGGGTAGAGCAATCTCGCCCCAAGGTGTGGCTCACCTTTATCGGGCTCTGTATTCTTGGCATCTTCCTTGGCAGAGTCCAAAATGGAGCGCGCAACGATGGAAGAATTGATCCAGTATCCGGGACAATTCAAAAGCTAGTCAACCCGGTTGCGACCTCAATTGGATCAGGTGTGAACTCAGCTTCAGACTTTGTCGCCGGCATCACTCAAAGCGGTCGCTTGATCCGCGAGAATCGGCACCTCAAACAACTCCAGCAGGCAGCGTTGCTCTACGTTGAAACGGAACGTCGTCAGGCCAAAGAAATCGACTCGCTCCGAAAGCTTGTCGGACTACCCCCTATCGCGGGCCGGACCCGGATTGCCGCGCAGAACATTGGGATATATCCGTACGAGAGCCGCATGACGATCAGCGCGGGCTCTCGACAAGGCGTCAAAGTCGGACTTGCGGTGGTGAATGGGAGCGGTCTTGTTGGCGTCGTCCAAGCCGTAGCACCTGAAGAATCTCAAATCGCCCTTCTCGATTCTCCTAGTTTCAAGATCGGGGCGATGGCTCTTCGCCAACCACCCCAACCTGGGATCTTGCGATCGCAGGGGTCCGGTCGTCTGATCCTGGATTACCTGAACGTCAAGAGCCCCTTGCAAGAGGGCGATACCGTGGTTACGAGCGGGTTTTCGCCTAAGATTCCGCGGGGCATTCCGATTGGCAAAATCCTGGAAATCGAAGACGATCCGGATTTTGGAATTCGCCGGGCAAGGGTTTTTCCCAACGTTCAGATGGGCGAAGTTCGAGAGGTCTTTGTCATTCGATGAAAGGGTGGCAAGGAGTGGTTGGTGCCGCTTGCTTTCTCTACGTTGCCGCTGTCTTGCAGCAATCGCTTGCACCCGCGATATCTTTCGGCTCCGTCCGGCCCGACTTCTTCCTCATTTTCATGCTGCCGATGGCGCTCTTTTGCAATTCTGCTGGTGCCATCTGGTGTGGCTTTTTTGCCGGCCTTTTGCACGGTGGACTGGCGGGAGCAAATCTCACTCACTACGTCCTCAGCCGAATCTGTGCCGGGGCTGCAGTTGCTAACTTCCGCCAGCTTGGCCTCCAGGTAAGTTTGCCTATTGCCGGGTTGATGGTGGCGGGCGGAACGGTTATCGCCCAGATACTGCTATTGTTTCTTGCCCCGCGCGGGGCAATTCTGCCCTATCTTGGGGCTACAATAGGCACGGCCTTTTACAACGGCGTACTTGGCACACTCGTTTTTGCGCTGTTGAAAAAGCTCTACTCTCCCAAGGCGGTTTAGCTTCGCCTGAACAAGGATAATAAATCAGCATGAGTGCTCACGGAAACGTTTTGGAGATGGCCCGCCAACAGCTTGCTGTAGCCGCCAAATATCTCGACCTGGACTCCGGACTCCACGAGGTCCTCTCTAAGCCCAAAAGACAACTTATCGTCAACTTCCCAGTCGTCATGGACGATGGTGCGGTTCATGTCTTTGAAGGCTGCCGCGTTCAACACAACGCAACCCGGGGACCCACAAAAGGCGGCATCCGTTTCCACCAAGATGTGGACGTAGACGAAACCACCGCACTCGCAATGTGGATGACCTGGAAATGTGCCGTCGCCAACCTTCCTTATGGCGGAGCAAAAGGCTCAGTCAAAGTCGATACCCACAAGTTGAGCCAGCGTGAGCTCGAAAAGCTCACCCGGCGATTTGCCACTGAAATCAACATCGTCATCGGAGAGCGGGGAGATATTCCCGCACCGGACATCGGTACGAACGCAAAAGTCATGGCCTGGATCATGGACACAATTTCCATGCAAGCCGGCTACACAACCCCTGGAGTTGTCACCGGTAAGCCTATTGAGTTGGGTGGTTCTGAAGGACGCACAGAGGCCACCGGACGCGGCTGTATCGTCGCGATGGAAGAAGCCGCAAAGACGATCAACCTAGACCTGAACGGGGCCAAGATCGTGGTTCAAGGCTTTGGTAACGTTGGCTCCATTGCGGCCAAGATCGCCGTTGAGCACGGGGCAATTGTCGTCGCTGTCAGCGACGCACGGGGGGCGATTTACAATCCGAACGGATTGCCTATTCATGATCTCTATACTCGCTTTAGCGGCAAAGACGGCGGAATTCTTGAGTACAAGGACTGCGAGCAGGTGACCAACGAACAGTTGCTCGAACTGCCCTGCGAGGTCCTCATCCCATCGGCAATCTCACAGCAGCTCACCAAAGAGAACGCCGACAAGATCAAAGCCAAGATTGTCATTGAAGGAGCCAACGGTCCAACAACCCCCGAGGCCGACGACATCATGAGCGACAAGGGCATTCTCGTAGTGCCGGACATCCTGGCAAATGCTGGCGGCGTTATCGTCAGCTACTTTGAATGGGTGCAAGACCTCCAGAATTTCTTCTGGGAAGAGACTGAGGTCAACGAGAAGCTCTCGAAAGCGATGCGGCGGTCCTATGCTGCGGTTGATGCGACGATGCATCAGCACAAAACGAATATGCGCCAAGCAGCAATGATCATTGCGGTGAAGCGAGTTGCCGAAGCAACAATCACGCGCGGAATCTTCCCGTAGTGTAAAGTTCCCCCTCTCCCTGCGAGATGTTCGTGCTCGGAGGGAGAGGGGGCCCGGGGGTGAGGGTTTTTTTGCCCCAAAGTTTTTACCGAATAAGGGGTATAGGACGTTAAGCATGAGCTCCCCGGAACCCTCATCCCCAACCCCTTCTCCCTCCACGCACGAACATCGTGCAAGGAGAAGGGGCTTTAACTCTCGGCAATGGCAAATGCTGCCGCAGTGCTGTCCGTGTGAGTGATCGAGAGGAGGACTCTTACTCCATCTGGCTCGTTTTTCAGCCAATGAATGATAGGCTCCCCGCCATGGCTCGGCAGTATCTCCAGATCAAGCCATCCCAGATGCGTTCCTACCGCCTTTGCCACCGCTTCTTTGGCCGCCCAACGCCCGGCAACGCGTTCCGGCGTCGTGCAATAACAACGCTCAGCAGGAGTCAGAATTCGCTTCATAAACCCAGGACGCCGCATCGCCCGCTCGATGCGGGCGATTTCGACGAGATCGATTCCTATGCCGGTGATCAAGCTTTAGCGCCGGAGCTTGGAGAGGAGTCTGAGCATTTCGAAGTAGACCCAGCAGAGGGTGACTGTCAGTCCCCAAGCGCCATACCACTCCATATCCTTAGGAGCTTTTCGTCGCTCTCCTTCTTCGATAACATGATAGTCAAGACTAAGGTTCAGGGCGGCAAGCGCGCTGACAAACAAGCTAAATCCGATGCCAACTGCGCCGGTATCGTGGATGAATGGGAACGACCAACCAAAGGCTAAGACCGCTACCATCTGAACCGCATAGAGGAGCATGATTCCCATCGTCATTCCGATGACAATCTTCCAGAACATCGGATACTTTCGAGTGACGCCGGTTCTGTAGATGCCGAACATTGCGAGCGCAATCGTTGCAGTTAAACCCGCGGCTTGCAGGGCGATGCCCGGATACTTCTGGTTCAGAAGGACAGAGATACTGCCGAGGAGAAAGCCCTCTACCAAAGCAAACAGCCAGCCGAGCGGCTTTGCAAGTTGAGGATTGAAGCCAATGACCAGCGACAAAGCAAACGCGCCTCCGGCAGATGCTAAGGTCCATCCCAAGTTCGCCTGAAATCCAACCGCTTCTGCAAGGTTCCAGCCAAACGCTCCGGCGACTACGACGAGGAATAGCAAGAAGACAACCTTGTTGGCGGTCCCCTCGACCGTCATGTGGCTTCTTTCTTCGCCTTCACCGACTCTATCCCAGATCCGATCTTGCAGAGCTGGATTCCCGCTGTTTGAAAACATTCCCATTTTGATGTCCTACCTACCTGTTTCTTCGCAAACGTCTAACATATCTTCGGCGTGACTGCCTCAGATGGTTTCAGTTTATTTCAGTTCTTAGAAGAATTTGCAAGTATTTTGCCCAGAAGCCGAGACTCCGCTACAAATCTCTAAAGATTTGGTCAAAAAAATGCCCCGCCAATACGAATTGGACGGGGCGAGGATTGGACCAGTACGTATCGTTTTTAAGTCGTTTTAGCCGCCAAGCTTCTGCCTTCGCAGAAAGGCGGGAATGTCCAGATCGATCTCGTCGATTTGGATTGGAGTCACTGCCGCCGACTGACCAACGGGCTGACGCTGCTCGTTGATCGGCTGGCGGTAGACCTCCATATCGTGGACCATCCCTCCGCCGGTGCCCATGCCAGCGGCAAGCAGAGTGATCGAGACCGAGCCATCGTCGCTCGGCTTCATCACGTGGCCCATAAAGATCTCGGCATCCTCGGCGTCTGCATATTGGAGAATGAACTCCATCGCCTCGTGCGCTTCGCCGATGCTGAAGTCCTGACCGGCGCTGATGTTGACCAAAATCCGCTTTGCGCCGGCGATGCTGGTTTCCAGCAGTGGACTATTCGCAGCATTACGAGCCGCCATCTGAGCGCGGTTCTCGCCGATTCCTCGTCCGAGACCCATCAGGGCAACTCCGGCGTCTTTCATCACCGTCCGAACATCGGCGAAGTCGACGTTGATCACACCGGGGAGCAGGATGATATCGCTGATTCCTTGCACGCCTTGGCGAAGCACGTCATCGGCGGCGGCAAAAGCTTGCTGCATCGTCGCTCGCTTCTCGACAAAGCCGAGCAAGCGATCATTCGGGACCACGATCAAAGTATCGACATGATCCTTGAGCTTGGCGGCTCCGTCTTCGGCCAGCCTTTTTCGCTTCGGACCCTCGAATAAGAACGGCTTGGTAACAACGCCAACCGTAAGAATTCCCATTCGGCGCGCGATGTCCGCAACAACTGGCGCGCCGCCCGTGCCGGTTCCGCCACCCATTCCGGCGGTGATGAAGACCATGTCGCAGCCTTCGAGTTCTTCTTGAAGCTGCTTCTCGTTCTCGTGCGCTGCCGCCTCGCCAACCTTAGGATCGCCGCCTGCGCCCAGTCCGCGGGTTGCTTTCTCGCCGAGCCGATAAGTTGTGGGGGCAAGACTTTGCGAAAGCGCCTGGGCGTCGGTGTTCATCGCAACGAACTGGACTCCAACGACGCCTTCCTGGATCATTCGGTTAACGGCGTTGCATCCAGCTCCACCGATTCCAATGACCTTGATAACGGCTTGTTGCTCAAATAGGGTTGACGGTTTCATGATGTGGGGTGCGAAATAAACGGATCACGGTTGACGTTTATTAACCGAATGGACGGTATAGCTTTCTAAAAAGCATCGTGCCAAAGGCGAACACCATTCGCACAAAAGCACGTCCATACGCTAGGATAATTACCATGAACGACGACGAAGTGAAAATTGACGAAGAAGAAGTAAAGATGGCCTCCGAAGGCGGGGCGGTCCCAATCGAAGGGGATACCCACGAATTGGTACCTTGCGACCCTGCAGAGAACGCTTTCGAGGCCGGAACTGGCGAGCTCATTCTTGTTCGCCAAGGGCATTGCACCGACATCAAGTTTCCCTTCCGTTGCCCGGCAACAGTTGGTCGGTTCGATCCAAGCGTAGGACCCATCGATATCGATCTTGGCGATCTACAACCTGAAGGTGCGTACATCAGCCGCAAGCACGCGAAGATCACATTTGAGGATGGCGTCTACATGCTCGTCGATTTGGAGTCATCCAACGGGTGCTTTATCTTGCGGGACGACTTTGAAAAGGTTGAGGCGGCGGAGTTAGCGGACGGCAATCAGATTAGTTTCGGGAACGCTAGATTCCAAGTCAAGCTGGGATAACGTTACTTCCCAGCCGTCCGGCCGAACATTCGTAAGATCGAAATTACGTCGGTAAAGTTGCTGATCTTCGTCATGACGAAGGCGAGCTGCTTGGTGTCGGTGACGTCAATCGTCATGTCAATTTCGGCGGTGTTGTTGGGCAATGTCTTGATCTTGGCGGCGCTCACATTGACTTTTGCCTCGCCAAAAATCACGGTGACATCGGCAAGCAATCCCTGCCGGTTGACGCTGATGATCTTTAGATTCACCGCATAATGGCTTCCATCCGAGGGCCATTCCAGGGCCATGAGTCGCTCCGGTTCGGTGGCCTGGAAACGCATCGCGTTGGGGCAGACTTTGCGGTGGATCATGATGCCCCGTCCCCGCGAGGTGTAGCCCATGACCTCATCTCCAGGAATCGGGTCGCAGCACCGGGATCGTCTGAGCATGAGGCTGTCGAGCCCGCCCATGACCAGCGTGACCTTGCCTTCGCGAGTTCGATTGACCTGGATCGTGTCGCGGGTTGGGCCGGTTTTCTCTTCGCCTCTTAGCTTGCTTACTACGCCTTGAACGGTCGTTAGTCCACTGCCGACGCGGCTCAAGAGGTCGGGGACGTTGTCGCAGTCCTTGGTGGTTTTCGCGACTTCGAGGAGCTTGTCGTCTCCCATGAAATCCTTGGGATCAAGGCCCGATGTCCGAAGCTCGCGCTCAATAGCATCGCGCCCGCGCTGCATGTTCTCGGCCTTGTTGCGCCGCCGGAAATAGCTTCGAAGCTTGGCACGGGCATGGGCGCTCTTTGCGTATTCCAACCAGTCCAGGCTGGGCTGTGCGTTACTTCTTGTTATGAGCTCCACCACATCACCGTTCTTGAGTTCGGTGTTCAGCGGCACAATAACCCCGTTCACCTTCGCCCCGACAACGGTCACGCCAAGATCGGTGTGGACGCGGAATGCAAAGTCGATCGGCGTCGACTCTTTGGGGAGGTCAAGCACGTCGCCTTTGGGCGTGAAGATAAAGACCTGCTCGCTAAAGAGGTCGCTGGAGACAGTGCGCAGGAAGTCGCTCGAAGTCGCGTTCTCGCTCGACCAATCGAAGAGGTTTTGCCTAAGCTTTGAGAGCTTGAGCAAGTCGGTTTCTCGTGTGACCCCGCCGCCTTCTTTGTACGTCCAGTGCGCGGCAACCCCAAACTCGGCGATGCGGTTCATTTCCTTGGTGCGGATCTGGACTTCGAGCGGCTCTCCGCTCGGGCCGACAACCTTGGTGTGTAGGCTCTGATAGCCGTTTGGTTTCGGCTTCGCGATGTAGTCATAGAACAACGCAGGAATGGGCATCCAAAGCTCGTGCACGATTCCTAGTGCGACGTAGCAACTGGAGATGTCGGGCACGATGATCCGCATCGCGAGCAAGTCCATGATCTGGTCGAATTCGAAGCCGTGCTTAACGATCTTGTTGAAGATGCTGTAAAGGTGCTTTGGACGACCGCGGACTTCGACATCGCGTAGGCCGCGGAGTTCGAGGCGTTCCTTCAGCATCACGACCGCGTCGCCGAGTTCCGTCTCGCGGGTTTTGCGCGACTTCGCGACCAGAGCGCTGACTTCCTCGAACTCGCTTGGATGGAGATACTTGAACGCCAAGTCTTCGAGCTGCCACTTGATCTGCCACATTCCGAGCCGCGCAGCGAGAGGGGCATAAACGTCCATCGTCTCGGTGGCGATGCGGGTCTTGCGCTCGGGAGCAAGGCCATCCAGGGTTCTCATGTTGTGAAGGCGGTCCGCGAGCTTGATGACCATCACTCGGATGTCCTTGGCCATTGCGAGGAGCATTTTTCTTAGGGACTCCGCCGCCTTGTCGCGCTCGATTGCGGCACGCTGACGGGGGCTAGCCTCGCTAATCGGCATGAAGGTGAGCTTGGTCACGCCTTCGACCAAGTTCAGAACCGTCTCCCCAAACTCTTCTTTGATCTTGTCGGCGGAAACCGCCGGACAATCTTCGAGTGTGTCGTGGAGTAATGCCGCGATTATGGAGTCTTCGTCCATCCAAAGATCGAGGAGAATGCGAGCGACCTCAAGCGGATGCGTGATGTACGGCTCGCCCGAGTCCCGGCACTGCCCTCTGTGCGCGGCTTCGGCGACGTAGTAGGCATAGCGCACCCGGCGCAAATTCGCTTCAGGGCGATTCGCGCGCAGGCTGGTCAGAAGGTCGTGCAGACCTTCTGGCTCTTCCCAGGTATGCGGAATCTCGAACATCGTCACCATGCAGGTTCACTTTATCCTACGCAGTCAAGCCGCGCGGGTACCTTTACGGCTGGATGAAGCCTGAGCATTTCGATTATCTGGTGATCGGGAGCGGCCTAGCTGGCCTTAGCTTTGCCTTGCAGGCTCAGTCTCACGGGCGAGTTGGCATCCTCACCAAGGCCGAGCTAGCCGAGTCCAACACCAGCTACGCCCAAGGCGGAATCGCCGCGGCGGTGGGCGAAAGCGACTCTTGGCAGCTCCACGAAGAAGACACCTTAGTCGCCGGCGCTGGGCTTTGTGATCGCGAGGCAGTTCGCTTTCTTGTTACCCAAGCCCCAGACGCCATCGAATGGCTTATCCATATCGGCGCGCAATTTGACCAAATGGTTGGTCCAGAGTATTTCAACCAACTTGCGCTGGGCCGGGAAGGTGGTCACAGCCGCAGCCGCATTGTTCACCATGCGGATAAGACGGGATGGGAAATCGAGCGCGCGGTGACTTCAGCGGTTCGCGCAACTGATCGCATTACGTTTTTTGAAAACGCATTCGTGACTGAATTACTGATGACCGACGGTCGCTGCGTTGGAGCTTCTGCGGTAGTTGGAGATTTGGGGACGCGCACGTTCAGTGCTAAAGCAGTGATGCTCGCGACAGGTGGATGCGGCCGCGTTTATCAGCACACGACGAACCCGCGAATTGCAACCGGCGATGGAATCGCACTGGCCCACCAGGTCGGGGCCAAGATTCACCAAATGGAATTCATGCAATTCCATCCAACCACGCTTTCGCATCCCCAGATGCGCAACTTCCTCATCAGCGAGGCCGTGCGCGGTGCGGGAGGAATCCTCCGAAATCACCTCGGGACGAGGTTTATGTACAACTACGACTCGCGCCTAGAACTCGCCCCGCGCGATATTGTCGCCCGGGCGATTGATGCCGAGATGAAGCGGCTTGACACCTGGTGCGTGTACCTCGACGTCACTCACCTATCGCCCGAGAAGATCAGCGAGGAATTCCCAACGATCACCGAGCAGCTCGCCAAGGTCGGGATTCTGCCGCACAAAGACTGGATCCCCGTGGTCCCTGCGCAGCATTATTCATGCGGCGGAATCATCACCGACCTGAACGGAAAGACCAATGTTCCGGGGCTTTACGCGGCTGGGGAAGTAGCTTGCACGGGAGTTCATGGAGCTAACCGTTTGGCGAGCAATTCCTTGCTGGAGGCTCTGGTCTTTGCCGCATCGGCGGCAGAGGCAGTTCGATCAGAAACTACACCTTCGTTGGACCTGCCAGAACCTTCGCAAAGTCACTGCATAAGCGAAACCGACGCTGTTCGAATTCGGCGTAGCCTTCAAATTATCATGACCGACAACGTTGGGATCGTCCGTACGGATAAGGCTCTAGAAGAGGCTGGTCGAAGAATAAGCGAGTTGCGCGCTGAATACGATTCGCTACCAAGTTCTGCGTTTTCTGCCTACTCGCTGGAGACTTCAAATCTCCTTACGACCGCACACTACGTCGTTTCCGGTGCCCGGGCAAGGCGTGAAAATGTAGGCTTGCACTACAACCTTGATCTGGTTTAGCGGCTCGATTCGGTGTACTTCGGCGGTGCGACAAACGTACCCACTTGCGCCCGCCACCCGTTCATCGTTAGCTTAGCTTGGCATTGATCCTGGGCTCTGCTCGTGAAGCCAAATCGTTGCCAATCTAGGTGAGCCAAGGGGGCGAGCGACTTTAGGTTTGCCTTAGCCGTTAGTTCGAAAGGCGTCGGGGATTGGAGCCAGAGTTCGGAGGCGCTTCCTGTGACTGGTTGCCAATTTAGTATGGCTCCATCAGGCGATTCGGTGATCGCCGCCCGCACCTCTCCGCCAATCCTAAGGCCGCTTTGGAGTGACTTCAAGAACGGGTCCACAGACCAGACTTCCTGCACGCTGAACGCCGTTCGTCTTAGCCGCTCAATCGGCTCTCGAAACACATTGGGATTCCCCTGCCAAATCGCGCGTCCGCGTTCAGCAGCGAGGCCCGCCTCAAACATCGCCCCTTCAAGCCTGGTGTCTGGATCATCAGAGAAAAACCCGGTGATTGCACCAAGCGCGGCAGTCCGCCTCCTGATCTCTGGGTCTCCAATTGCCGGCATCCAAGTCATCGCATCGCGAGTCCACAGGATCGACGTGAAAAGCGGATTTGGCTCGAAGGTTCCTTTCGACAGAATCATGCATTGGGCAAGCAAGGCTTGGGCGGCGGCGAGGTCCATGCCTTCGCCGGTCGAGCGAAAAGGCAAGTGCTGCTTGGTGAGCGGCTCTGGCTCATTTGGCGCGTTAACCAAATAGTCATTTAGCGCTCCGTTTGCTAGTGTATCAACCGTCATGTCGGGAGTAACGATCAGCGTTTCGAGCGCAAGCGAGAACACGTACTCGAGCTGAAACGCGGAGCCAAGCGGCATTTTGCGATCGGCGGGTACGCCTATTACCGCACTTCGCCCAGCTTTGACCGGGGCCATTGGGAACTCGATTGCTAGTCGCCCGTCCTGCACGTAAGCCAGCGGCGTTTCCGCAAATGTAGCATCAACGGGCGTTAACTTCGATAGGATTTTGATACCGTATCCGCCCTTTCCTGAGAGCAGAACTGCGAGTGGAACAACCGCCAACGGGGAATCAAAAGTCCAAACTCCAACCGTACCGAGGTCTGAGGTTCTTGCTTCTCGCTTGATTAGATTTGGAGCAGGCTGTGTCCAAAACGACTCGTTCAATTTAACCTTTTGGACAGCAGCCCCAAGCGCGGCGACATCTACCGTTGGGGTGGGTCTTTCACCAAATGGTAAACACACCCGCACCCATTGCCCGGTCTGATTTTCTGATGCCAATCTCCAATCGGTCGGGCGACCCGAGAGCTTAAGAGAAATGTCCCCGCCCGGTACGCAAAGCAGAACTGCAGGCTGGTCGTCCTGAAACGAAATCAATACCCAACGCCCGGCGGGAGTTGGCACACCTGGGCCGACACTCCCTTCACCCCAGCTAAGGAACGGTGCCTGAGTTGAGCTTAATCCAAGCTGCATGCCTTGGGGGAAATACAATTCAAATCCCGGCGCAAATTGGTTGATGCGAAGTTTGGATGGCCCCCCAGCCTTGCCCGCCAACCAATATGTGGCGGAATACTCTGAGACAGAGATCGCACGGGCGGGACTCCCGCCGCTGGGAAAAGAAAACTGATCAGCGCGGGACTGATTTGCCCGAAAGCCTGCGGCCTCAAATTTGAACCCCGGTGAATAAGCAGGAGCCTGATAGCCAAATCTTCCGAAGCTTTGGCCCCAAGCCCCGGAAAGGAGCGTGAGCAGGACGAGACTAGTAATCGAGCCGCGTGCCAAAAAGCTCAATGCCTATCCGTTTGGTTCGAGATGAGAAACTAAGACCGACCTCGCGGAACCCGATTCGGTAACTCAGCAAAACGGTCATGTCGCTGTACGAACTCCCGGCAAACCGGTCTAGCCCATATTGCCAGCCTAGTCGCCAATCCTTCGTAAGCCGCGCCGAGAGATCGGCGTATACATTGATTCGATCCGTGTCCAGACTCTTGCTGCCGAACAAAGCCATGTTGAAGCCGCGCGCCGTCCACCCCGCCTCCATACTCAATCGATGCCGACCCACAAGCTGGCTCGTTAGCCCGTCATCAAAAAAGTCATAACTCAGCGAGAGCGATGAATTGGGAATTGGGCTTGTGTAGTAGCTGACGTTGGCGTTGGAAGTCAGTCCTCGTTGGACGTTTCTCCCTGCGAGCGAGCTTAATGCTAGTGACGCATTGAGCGAACTCTTGCGATCAAGCTGGAGGGGCGTCATCTGGAATCGACTGCGAATTCCCGCTGAGCTTTGGACCCGGTTCAAGTTTGCCGTCTTGAACTCTTGGTAGGTACTCGTCAGCCCCAGGTACATCTTCACCGGAAGCGAGCCCATCTTGATTGGGTCTTTTTCGACAATCGCGAAGTACTGCTCGTTGGAAAATGGCGAACCTCGAAAATTTCGCCCGGCATTTGCGTTGAGGCTGAGTTGAGCGCCGGGCAGAGATTGGCTCAGATTCGCTGAGCCAAACAAGGAACGATTCTGTGGGAAGTCCAGGGTCGCGCTCACCGATGTTCGGTCGCCAAGGCGGAGCGATTGACGAAGGTTAATCCCCCAGTCCTTGCGCCCGAGGCCACCGACCGTAAGCCCTCCATCCATCTCGTCACCTCGGGTCCAGCGCATTTCGTAATCGAGGAAGGTGCCGCCAGTTGAACCGATGCCATGTCCAGCTCGAGTGCCGGTTCGGAACCGCAGCAAGCTCGTTTCGCCTGGTTTAAGCGTGAGATAGTGTGGGTAGTCAATGGCAAGTTGGTTGCCGCTGACGTTCAGGAATTGGTCGGTGATGATTGGTGACGTGACTTGCGAGCTGAGCTGGAAGAGCGGAAGCTTCATCACGCTGATTCCGCTGACGGTCAGGTTTGCCTTGATGAACTGGATATCGCGCATTGGGTACGCGATGACCTTTTTGGCTTCGATAATCGTGACCAGGTCGTTCAGGTCCTCGAAGTTAAACGCGTTGACGTCGGTTGGCTCCGTACGCTGCTTTATCCCCGCCGCGCTTACGTTTACCAAGCCGAAGACTTCACGTGTTGCATCAATTCTGACAAAGTTTCCGGACGGCGTAAACTTCGGTTCATTCCGGAAGTAAGTCGTGGTTCCAAATCCCGACCGACGGTTGAGCTTGAAACTCAACTCTTTGAACACCTGGTTGATGGGCCCCCAAATCATGCGGACATTACGGGCGCGTACCTCGGTTGTCGGCACGACTAACTGCATGTCTGTCGCCTCGAAGACCATGTCGCGGTATCGCAGAACGACTTTCATCCCTGGCGCCTCTGCGGCGAGCATTCGTAGCTCTGTACTGTAGCGGATGATGCCGGGGCTGGTGACTTCGACGAATTCTTTGGCGGTCTGCAGAACGGCGCGATCGGTAACAAACTCGAAGTCGAGCGTCGTGCTGGCGTTCAGGCTAATCGCGCTGATCGTGATTTTTGCTGTGCCTGCTATCGAGCCTGCAACAAGAGTTCCGCGGGCTACTCCGTTGGAGGTCGAGACAACGTTCTCGCGAAATGAGCCGGAGGTCGTACTGAAAATAACCCTCGTGCCATCCGGGGCGAGGCTGCCGTTTTGGGTCCGGACCTCGGCGGTGATTGTTACGCTAGAGCGTCCGTCAGCGACGCTGATACTCGGATAGGCCGAGCCTCGAATAGCACCAGTTTGAGCTTGGGCAAAAGAAAAAAGTAGTCCGAGGAATACAAAAGCAACAAGACCCCGGATGAGTCGATTCGACTTATCTGGGGTCTTGCCAGTCATGGTTATCTTTCCTTAGCGAACGACGTTGACGGGAACGATCTTGCGGACTCGCTCGCCGCTCGGAGTCTCGGCCAAGATTTCCACTCGGTAAGATCCAGGAGCAACTGCTCGGTTCGCATTGTCGCGCATCGCCCATACCGCGGTGTTTTCGCCAACTCGGTCGGCTCGTCCTCGCGATACGGTGAACACTTCTTTTCCGGTTCCGCTAAGGATTCGGATCGAAGTTGTTGCTTCGCTCGATAGCGCGTAGCTGATCGTAAATGGCGCGTTTCGATCTCTCGTTGGTCGCGAGACGATCACGTTGCCGATCACGGCCTTGCTCGCTCCGCCTGGCTCAAGCTGAAGCTTGAACTCGCGGGTTCCTGCTGCGTCAAGCCTGAACGTGTAGTTGCTCGACATGCGCAGGTCCTTGGCGATTCCGGTTGCGAGGTCCGTCATTCGGAGGCGGACGTTGCGTGGAACGCTGTTCATGTTCGGCCAGTTAATCGTGACGTCGCCCGCCTTCGGACTGGTGACTCGGACTTTCCATTCATTGCGGCCCGCTCGCTCAGCAAAGGTTCGACTGAGCATTTGTGGCTGACCTTCTGCGGTCACGCCGTCGATACTGAGTTGGAGATTGCCCTTCGGTGTTTGCGGAGGCTCAGGCATTCGTAATGTCTTAGCATCGGCGGCGCTGGATGCGACGCCCACAAAGTTTTGCGAGTCGAGCATGTCGCCCTGTCGAGCCGAGAGTTGCAAGCGCCATCGCTTGTCCGTCTGTCGCCAAGTATTGGCGGCACGACCTGAGTAAGGAAGGTTCCTTTGCAGGACCGGGGGCCAGACGATGCGAAGTGGCCGGAATGTGTTGACGTAAATCCAATACCCAACTTGGGGCAACAGCAAGTCCGCAGACGACTCGGTGAACTTGTAGGTCCCTGAACTTGGATCCGCTGCGTTTCGGTCCCAGAATGCCAGGCTCGAACTTACGAATCCGTTCTCGACCAACTGAGCCCAAGTGAATGCTTCTTGGTTTTGCTCTTCGGCTACTGCGATCAAATCCTTGAGCGGAATTCCGATACTCGTCGGGTTCGCGATCATGTTCCAACCCTGAGTTAAGGTTGTAAAAGAACCACCTTGGAACGTGTCCGCAGGAGTCTGAGCATTGATCAGAGTCAAGAAGCCAAGGTCTTGGTTCGGAACGATCCAAAACGCTTTGCCGCGCTCTGCGGTTGTCGCGATAGTATAAGCACCCTGCACCGGATCCCATTGGTAGGCGATGTAGTCTCGCCCACCGACGAGGCCGGTGATATCGTCAATTGAAGAATCAGGGAACGTCCACGGGAAGGAGACCAGGCTGGGTCCTTCGCCGAGTCGAATCCTCGGTGTAGCCGCAATCGAAACCTTAACCGGCAAGGTCTTAGCTGGTCCTGGAATCGGTTGGTAGGTTACGGAGTAAGTCACGTCACCCGTCACGTCGCCTGTTGCTTCAACCCACCAACTGGTTGAACCAATTTGGTTCGCGTTAATGTTGGGGATGATTTGAGTCTTGGGTGAAGCGACCGCATTGCCATCGTTTGGATCGGCGACAATCCTTAGGCTGCCGTCTGTTGGAAGATTCAGAGTTATCCGCACATCTCGAAGGTCAACCTCTCGATCTGTTTGGGCATATTGATTATCCAAGTAAGCGATTACGCGGAACGGGTTGATTGCAAGACCATTGGTACCGCCTGTCTGGGTGCCGATTGCGCTTGGCGCATCAACAAGAGCAGTGTACGGATCTTTGTAGTCCGCGACTCCCCATGGACTTCGGATGTAATTGACCACCGAATAGATTCCGAACTGTGGTCGCGACTCGGGAACAAATCTTTGAACAAAAGCGACTTCCCGCAGAGCGATATCGTTGTCTTCAACAACGCTACCAGTATCCAGCGGATCGCCTGGGAACTGGTCTCCGAGCAATCGCTGAGGCATGTTGTAGCCGTTGAGGACGCCGCTACCTTCTGAGGCACCACCGTGGTTGCCAATCAAGATTTGCTCAGCAGCAGTAAAATCGTCCGTTTCGCCAGGCACGTTGTCAACCCGAATTCCGTAAGGACCAGATTGACCGACTTGGAAAAACATTGTCTTCGGAAAAGTCGCGTTCGACCGAATGAAGTTGTGCTCGGTCTTTAGCGGCTTTGTCGTTCCCGTGTCGGTGTATCCAACATAACCGTCGCCCGTTCGCTTGATCACGCTTGGGCCTCGCCGGGTCTGTAAGTTGGAATTAAACTCTCGCCAGTTAGTGGTGGGAGTGTTTGAAGGGAAAGTTCGAGAGCCTGGATCGACTTTGTCGTCGCCGCCGCCGCTCGTCATCATTCCGGTGTAGGCCCCAAACAAGACCCCCATCTCATTGGGGTCGGCAGCGAGGTTTGTAAGGTCCCATTGAAGGCGAACTGCATCACCAATCACGCGAGCCTTTAGCCGCACGCCAACTCGACCGGTCTGATTCCACAGCGCAATGATGACTCGGTTGCTTGACAGAACAAATGAACCTGCGAGGCCGCCTTGTCCGAAAAGCTCGTCTTGAGGCACATCTTCAGTGGTTAGCTTAGTTTGAATTCTTGCGAAAGCATAGTCGCCTGCGGCATCATCGGGGAAACCAACGGTGAAAGCCATGTTGTCATCAAACGTATCTTGGAGCGAACCGTCAGGCCCGGCACCAAAAGACATTCTGCCAGGAGCTTCATTCGATCGGGCTCCTGCGTAGCACGGGCCAGGGCCGCCGCCATAGGTGACGGTTCCGGAAATACCCAGACGCCATTGGACGATTCGGTTGCCTAAACGGCGAACGAAGAAGTCGGCGGTGTAAGCGCTCGTCCCCTGCTCGGGGTCGATGCAGTCATACAGCCATCCGTCTTGTGGCGATGCACCATTGAATGGATCGTTGTCGAATTGCGCCCAACTACGCGTTGCTACCACTGCGAACATCGCAGTTAATCCAGCGCGCATGAATAAGGAGAGTCGGCTTTGCGTCATATGCTTTTAATTCGGACTTGGAATGGACCCACCCGTTACGCTGAATGCAACGGATGGGTCCTGATGGTGATTATCGATTTTGAGCCGGTGGAGGAGGTCCGCCGCCCGGATTCACGGGGCGCTGGAACCGCCTTGGGGCGCTAAAGATATAGCGCTCACCGTTCACAGGGGCTGGCCCTGGAACGTCGGCTACGTTACGTGCGCCGATTCGCCAGTAAACGAAGTCTGCGTTTGGAAACGCTGTTAGAACTTCAGGGACTGGTGCCGTGCTGATTGTCTTGCCTCGCTCAGTGAGATCGTTGAACCGCGCAAGAGTCACCGAGCGACCCTTGGCAAAGTTCGGATCATCCGAAAGCTGCAGAACATATTCGATGACAACGCTCGTTGTTGGGCCCTTAGCCGATTGGAACAAGAACTTCGTTGGGACGGAGACCGTGGCGTTGTTATCTGGACTAACCAGAGTTGCGCGCGCCAGCGGAGTCGCTTGACCCTTTGAAGGAGTTCGAATCGATGTGAAGTAGCAGTCTTGAGTTCCGCCGGTTGTGCCGCCGGTACCCGTTCCTCCAGTTGTGGCGGTCGAGCCGGTTGTTCCAGTCGTTCCGCCCGTCGTAGTCAACTGAGCATCCAAGATCGGATCGCCAAACTCGGCTGAGGAAGAAAGCTCTGGTCCGCGTCCACCAGTAGTTCCTGTCGTGCCGGTAGTACCCGTGGTTCCCGTCGTTGACGTAGTCCCAGTTGTCCCCGTGCCACCGCCAGTTGTTGGCGGAAGGTCCAGAGAGCTCAGACGATAGACTAACTCAAGACCGTAGGTGTACGGGGTTCCAGGAACAACGCCGTTCACAGGATTGGTTAGCGTTGCCTCGGGCGGAGTTGTGTTGTCGCACAGGCTTCCTCCGATTTGACCGCGGAAGTCATACCAGATGAAGTCACGGGGTCGAGCATCGTCGATTGCCGTTGTATTAAATCCATCCACAACCATTACTGGATTCGACAAGATGTCGCTTCGGTAAATCTGCCAGCGGAATCGTTGTCGGTTGCCCTTGATAAATGCGTCAGGACGCCAGCTCAGCTTAACTGCAGGCGTATCGTCTGGGAGCACGATAGCTTCTGCGTTGAATGAGCCGACGAGGTCTTGATTGCTGCCTCGACCTTGACCGACAAGGAAGAAGACAAGGCCAAGAATCAACAAGACAGTGATGATGCCTGCGTTATTTCCGCGGCTCCTTGGCTTGATGACTTGGGCATTCCCATCTTTTCCAAAGGTGTCTTTGATATCGGGAATCGGGAAGATTGCCACGACGCGATCGCCTGGCTGAATTCCCTTGGTCTGCTTTGTTACGCGAAGGCTCGCGCCATCTGGCTCGGTATCGGTAACAACACCTTCGGCAACCTGCTCTCGTCCGCGAAGCACGACAACATTCATGTTCTTAACAAAGCCAGTGCGCTCGCCTTGGTTGATTAGAATCGTATCGCTCGTCGTGTTGAGAACCGTTGCTTGCGGCAACGTTTGACGATTTATGTCCTGTACAGCTTGGAAAGCGGCTGCGCTCAATGCTTCGTTGATTAGCGTTTCGTTTGAAACGTCACCCGCGCGGGTGGAGGAAGACGCCCCAAGTGCGGTTCCGTTGACTGGCAGGCCCGAGATAACATCTCGCACGACCAGACGCATCAGAACGTCTGCTCGCTTGGCTCTACCCTCGTTGACAACTCGAACGTTGACGACCTCGCCAGAAACGATTCGAGCAGCTTGAATATTGCGGCCCAGCCGCATAAGGTCGCGCGACTCTTTGATTGGTGGCTCGAGACCGAGCTCCTTCATCGTCCGGTCGACAGTTTCCATCGACAAAACGTCGACGGTGTTTATCTTGCCAAGCTCCTGGATGAGCGATTCGGCGGCTGTACGTCCAAGCTCCGGTCCACCGGTTCTGCTTAGATTCGCAAAGTCGACAACAGCCCATGCGGGCCGTGATTCAACTTGTGCGTCAGCACGTCCGACGCTCAATAGCGTCATTGTTGGCACGATAAGAGCTACGACGGTCGTAAACGACACAAGTCGGCCCCACGCAGATTCTAGAAAACGCCTCACTTTAGCGAGTCCTCCATGGCAACATCTGTTAACCCAAATTCCTTTTTTATTGCGGACACCCAATTTGACTGTGATGCCGCGCCCTCTGTGCGATTCGATTCAGCATAGCCGATCTAACCCCACCAGTGTCCACAAGCCCTTAAAACTTGATCGTAAATGCAATGACGAATCAAGGTCGATAGGGGCATCGTTGATTTCCGGGAGTATAGCATTCGGCTTGGCGATTTGCCTCTCCGATGCTATAGCAAATGCTGTGCATGCAAACATGCCAGCACGTCGCGTTCGACGGTCTCGCGCTCTTGATTCGTTCGAATCACCTGATCGGCGAACGGGATTTTGGAGCGAGTTGGAAGCTGAGTCCCGAGAATTGCCCATGCCTGATCCTCATTTCCCGTACGCTCGATTAGGCGACGCCGTTGCTCTGTTTCGCCACAAGTGACGACCCACACCCGGTCAAAGGCCGTGACGAGGCAGGTCTCGACCAAGAGGGGCACTTCGAAGAAGACAGCTTCTGAATCTGCGAGCGCTTCCCAAATTAATGGGTGGGTGATCGCATTGACGGCATGGCGAGCGGACTCGTCGTGGGTGATTCGTTCCCGAAGCACTTTGCGATTAAGCGGGATGTCGATATCGAGGGCAACGCCAATGGCTTCTTGAACCGAATCTCGGGCGAGAACTTCTGCGCCAAGGACATCGGCGGAGGCCGTCTTGATCCCCGCCCTCGCGATGATATCGAGGACAGTCGATTTTCCTTCAGCAATTCCACCGGTGATTGCGATACGCATGTTCTGATTTGTTAAGAAGGGCGAGTTGCTGGTGCAACTCGCCCTCTTCTTTTGCGATTACGGGCGGAGGTTATTCTTCTTCGCCTTCTTCCTTCTTGTCTGGCTCGGCAACATCTTCGACGTCTTCGTCATCGCCGCGTGTGATGAAGCCCTTCAGGATGCCTAAGCGCTCGCCAATAGTGGCACCACCGGTTGGAACTCGGCCCACGATTGGACCGTCTTCGAAATCGTCGTCTCGACGACCGCCGCCGCTGCCACGACCGCCTTTCTTGGGGCCTTTACCGCCGCCGCCACGAGGGCCGCCGCCTTTCTTGCCGCCTTCTTCCATCTCGTTCCCGCCGTATCCAACGGGGGCACCGTAGCCATAGCCTTGTTGTTGCTGACCACCAAAGTCGGATCCGCCGGTTTTGATGCTGAGCACCATTCGGCGCTCGTCAGGGCGAAGGTCGATGATGGTTGCCTCGACCTCTTGGTTTTCGGTTAAGACATCCTGAGGCTTGTTGATTCGCCGATTCGCCATTTCGCTGACCGGCATGAATGCCTCAGCGCCTTCTGGCAACTTAACGAACGCACCGTTTTGTACAAGTCTGCCAATAGTGACATTGACCTTTTGGCCGATCTTGTAGTTCTCTTTGATGAGATGCCAAGGATCGGGGAGGACTTGGCGCAAGCCAAGGCTGATCTTGCTGGTTCCTGGGTCAAGCCGCAAGACCATGACATTGATCTTCTGGCCTTCTTTCAAAACCTCGCGCGGATGGTTGATTCGCATCCAGCTCATTTCGCTGATGTGAAGCAAGCCATCGATGCCGCCGAGATCGACGAAAGCGCCGTAATCCGTGAGGCGTCGAACCGTGCCTTCGAGGATTTCTCCAGCTTTGACGCGGAGGAAAAGGTTTTGCTTGACTTCTTCTCTGCGCTCTTCTTCGGCTTGGCGGTTGCTGAGAACAACCTTCTTGCGCTCGCGATCAATCTCGATGATCTTGAGGTCAATGGTTTGACCGAGATACTTCTCGATGTTTCGGAGCTTGCCGTTGCCGACGTGAGTCGCAGGGACGAATCCTCGGACGCCGATGTCAACTACGAGGCCGCCCTTGACTCGATCAATGACAGGTGCCTTGATCGATTCTTGGGTCTTAAACTTTTCTTCGATCTCAAGCCAGCGATCTTCAAAATCCGCCCGTCGCTTGGATACGATGGCATTGCCTTCGCCGCCTTCTGGCCGGAGAACGATAACCTGAACCTTGTCACCAATATTGATCGCGCCGACTGCGGTTTCAAGATTGTTGTCGCTAAGCTCAGCCAGAGGAATGACGCCTTCCGACTTCGTTCCGAGGTCGACAAAGACGCGGTCTTTCTCAACCTGGATAACCGTGGCCTCGATTCGGTCGCCTTTGAAGAGCTTCTTAAAAGTGGAGTCTGTCGTGACCTCTGCGGTGCCATCAAGCTCAGCCATTGCCTGCTCGAACAACCGCTCGTTCTCGGTCATCGCG
>WBZS01000269.1_pt2 | contig 28586 bp, 21 predicted proteins | sample 5204201 | NCBI WGS metagenome assembly WBZS01 (sample SAMN12344357, study PRJNA552823) | activated sludge metagenome | biome: Activated sludge suspended growth; feature: Nitrification reactor; material: Wastewater; isolation source: activated sludge from nitrification reactor of wastewater... | reverse complement strand
CTTCAACTTAGGGTGTGTGATTGACACGCAGCGAATCCATGATGAGAGGAACCGTATGCGCTAATGTGCGCACGTACGGGTCTGTGGGAGCCGTGGGTTGGTAACGACCCACGGCCACCCGGTCCGAAGCAGTCAAAAACGTAATGGAATCGCCGCCTCGGCGTGTCGGACCGAAGCGAGATACGCAAATGGGGCTTGTCGATCGGGCGATGTGACCCAATCGCCCTGCATGTTGTAGGCCTTGAACGCGTGCGACGTTCGTACTTCTCATTGGGTGCAATCCCGTTTTACGGAAAATCTGGCGGGTCAAAATGCGGCGTTTTCGTTAATTCGTCTTCAACCGTCGGCGGTTCCATCATCAAAAACATCGGTCCGAGTATTGAAACCGTGTTAAAGCCAAATGAAACAGCGACGAAACAACGGGAAAACGGTAGCTAGCGTTTAAAGAAAAATGGGATCGCACCCCTTCACATTTGCACATGCCAACTTGTGATCACTTCGCAGTATACTTTGCGCTGTGCGATGCGTCATCTATTCAGTGGCGTTTAGCTCAAGCGTCTTCTTTCCATATGTCAGAAACACTCGGAGTTCCCAATTGCCGTTGGCGTTGCCGCCTAAAATGAACAGCAGCACTTCAGGACACGCATAGTCGGCATTGGATGCAATGTGCATCATTTGGCTCAAGTCTTGAGTACTGGGCTCTGCTGCGGCCATCGGGTGGTAGTGCCACTCGCCAAGATAATAGCGCCTCTCTCGTGACCATATGCGTGTGAGTAATAATTGCAGACCCCTAACACCGCGTACGAAACTAAAACGACCATGCTGAGAATCTTCAGGTGGTCCGGTGAACTGGTCCACAATTGCGCACGAATGATCGTCAGAGTATCGGCCCATCGCGATTCCGCCGGTTTCAAGCCCGCCTGCATTTGCTGCATGCTTAAGGAGCTCCGAAAGCGCAGGAGAAGAGACTGCCGCCCTGAATATCCTATCGGCTGACCGATATTCGCGACTTGTTAACGACGTGGAATTCATTTCTGCTCAGATAGTTCAGTTGTCACTTCGATGATCCCTTTTGAGCCTTGTTCAAATACGCGCAACCCTTGTTGCACAAAGCCTTTTAATGCCCAGTCCTCTAGGCAGCGAATTGCCATTGCAGCAGCAATTACGATGTGATCTATGCGAGCGGGAAAGCTGATGTGCCAGCATCCCACATTCTCTCGCGGTGGTTCCTGCTTGTCCGCGTCTTGCAGGTCTTGTTCAAGCCACGGAAGAATTTCTTGTCGAAATGCACCTGCGAGCATCGCGTTGCCCCGGCCGAGATAGACATAAATCCGCTTGGCATTGTAGCCAACGGACACCGAGCAAAAAAGTTTGTCGGAAGGCCAGGGATACGTTTCGAGGCTTTGGAGCACCTCGTCGGAGCCTGTGCAATCAATGATCAACGAACTCGCTTCTAATCGCTTGCGGTCTTCGTCTTTCAAATCCGGAAACTCTGCGCATATCTCGTCGATTTCTGCTGTTGCTCGTGCTGCATTTAAGCGTGCCATCATTGATCGCGACTTGAACATGTCCAAAGCTCCCATCCCGACAACGTGTCGGCACAAATTGCCGTGCTCAACAAGTTCTCCGTCAACAACGACTGCCTTGTCGACGCCACCACGAACCAACAAATCAGCGAGGTGAGCCCCAATTGCTCCGACGCCAATTACCGCGACGGATTGCGAACACAAGCTGCTAGAATACCTTCCCCGAGCGTTCGACTGTTGACTCGACCAGTTCTCTGCCTCTTGCCAGATAACTTTGTCGCCAGAGCGGAGCGAGTTGATCTGATCATACCGCCAATAGCCGACGTGGGACTTCGTTCGAAAACCTGGCGTGTGTTGAGTGCCGTGAGCAAGTGTCGGAAGCGAAATCGGCTGCCAGTGCATTTGAACTGGTGGCCCATCGACAAGTTCAGGCACTGGGAAGCCTATCAGCAGAAAGTGGGGGAGCCCATCACGAATCCGATGGCTAGCACGTTGGAGCAAATCAAGGATCTGGGGAGCACACTTTCGAGTGTCAGCCCATGTAATTGGGGTCTGATACGGCGGCATTTCGGGCATCGAGCTCAAACGAATCCATAGAGCAAGTTGCTGTTTCGGGTTTCCAGATTTCAGATAGTAGCCGAGCGGGTAGGTTACGATCGAGCCACTCGCTCCGGAGAACTCGCTGACGACAAACGTGGTGGAATTGTCTTTGTCGATTTCCAGAATGGTTGCGGTGCCGAACTGTTCTGTGGAGTTGTTCCAAACGGCGAATGTCGACGCATCTTCAATAGTCGCGATCGACCGTGGCAATCCATCACCAAGCGGAAAAATCGGCAGCTCAAACGCGTCTCCTGGTGAAAGGAGTCTCCCTTCCACGGCTTCAGTAAGCCACTTTTTGGCTCGTTCGAGATGCCATTTGAGTCTCTTTGGCTGCCCAACAGGGTCGATATCGTATCCCTGCCGCTGCAGGCGGAAAAGGGGAGAGCGCAGGCACAACTCACCGGATCGCCAGAATGGCCGTGACAGACCGTTGAATTTCTGGTGGGGAAAGGTGTGGGTGATGCTGTTTTCCAGCGCCGGATAGAAACAGATTCCCCCCCACGGATAGCTAGGCTCCAATAGCACCCACCAATTCGTTTGTGTCGGAACAAATTCCGAGCCAGCGGCAATCGCAATCCGGCATTTGAAGCCCCAACGTTTCTCATCGGCAAACCATTTTAGGTCTGCGACTAGACTAACCCCGGAAACGGTCTCGATCAGTCGGCGGGCTGCTCGAACTGCTGGGGGAATCTCCAGTGATAGTGGCTCACGCAAAGCGTCCTCCGCCAACTACTGAAGCCTTGTTGCGAGGAGTATACCCTTTACCACCCGAACCGCCTCCATCACCGTCATCATCATCGTCGGGGCCTTCTGGAAACTCGTCGCCGAACAACTCACGCCAGAGCCTTGCACTCTTTGAGACCTTCGTCGCATCGAGTGCCTTTTGAGCAAGTTTTGCAGCTTCGGCGACATGGTCGAGGAAGGCTTTGAAATCGTCCGCGGTGACTCTTTTCAAGACGTTGTGGTTTGGAACACCTCGATCGTGAAGCACCGGAACTTGGTTCAACAGAACGAACGGACGATATCGAGACTCCATTGTCTCAAACGCTAGTGTCACGCCAATCGCGACTGAGCCAACCCCGTCAGGGCAGCAATCGCCGATCATGTGCTCAAGCGGATAGCTCTTAGGGTACTTAGGTTTTGGTCTCTTGATCTGACGCCAACGCTTTACTGCCTTTACCACGTTCACGTAGTGCCCTGACGTGGTCTTGTTCTTTTGCCATGTCCATCGGATCTGTTCCAACGGATGCGTATCGTCCCAGATTTCCGCCTCATGATCGGGAATTCGAAGCGGTTCGGATTTCCACTTCTCGGCAGCCGTCGTCTCCAAAAGCATAGCGTTGGTCACCAAGTAGCATGAACTATCTTCGTCCGGAAAACTCCACTCACTTGCTTTGACCGACGCCATCGACTTCCTTACCACTTCCGAGGGTGCCGAGGTCGGCACAAGGTCCAACATCACCTCGTCGTCCGGGGCGATATTCCAAGAACGGCCCTGTAGCGTGTACTTGTTCGGATAGTTCTTCTTCAAGAATGGCCGAAATCTCTCGAGTGCCTGCTTGGGCGTATAGTCCTGCTCGTGCATGGTCGTAGCAGCGATCACGTCGACATCGCACGCATTTCCTTTTGTCGGGCGGTTGCCGGTAAACCGCCGATAGCTCCCCTGGATGAACGTCGACAATATTATCGGCGACAGGTCTTCGTCTTTGCTCAGCAAGTCACGCAGCTTGATATGTTCTGTCTGCATCTTCTTTTTTTGATCAGTCGTCGGCCGAATGGCCGCGAGAAAATCTGAAAAATAGCTTGGGAGTTCCATGGCGAATACGTTACCTTAAGAGCCAATTGAATAAGAGGGTTGAAGTAGCACTGACTTGGAATAACCACCCGTTCCGCCAAAATCAAATTCGTAGAGCTGAATATCACCCAACGCCCGGGCCAGTTGTCCGAACATGAAAGCCAATCCGTTAGGCATCGCCACGAACAGGTGCAGTGGCCCCTGGTGGTTGGCTGGACGCTTGTTGCGAATCTCTTCCACGAGAGCCTGGGCAATTTGGAACGCGTGGTTACCGCTCTTTACTGCTAGGGCCGATGGTTGAGGAACTGACAATCCGAGCAGATGTCCAAAGTTACCCTGCGAGTTGAGATAAGCTTCGACTGCCTGGCTTATTGAGTGCGTGATGCTGATGGCGCAGGCGACGCCAGACGCGTCTCCCAAAACTGTTTCATTGAATTCCAGCAGTCCCTCGGTCACCGCCAGACCATCCGGCTCAATCCCCCATACCTTTAGACCTTCCAAACTCCGTTGTCGAATCCCGACTTTGATTCCAGCTTTTGGTTCAGTTAGATATCCTGCCGCAAAGGCAATCGTGCCATGCGTCTGCAGGTCGAGCTCAATTGGCCGTCCAGCCTTGAGCTCGGAAGTAAGGAAGTTCTTGAGACCAGGAAGCACTGAGCTAGCCCAAAGAGACCGGTCACGAATGTGCCGCTGCGTAAAGTACTCAGTGAGACAAATCAATGCATCCGTCTCGTCTTCCAAATTCTCGGCCCAGCGCATGAAACTGCGAATTCCCAATACTCGGGGACTACCTGCCGTTTTGGTGACTGGATTAGGACACATAAGCTGCTCCTGCTTGCAGCATTCAAGGATCTCGGACGTAGTGAACCATCGTCGGCCCAGTCCGCTGAGCTTCCAAATAAGTGAAGAATACGCGTCGGTCAGCGTTGCGTCTGGAATGTTCGTTAGGCCGGCAGCGGAAAGCCCAAGATTGAGGTCGCGCCGAGCTTCCTCCAACGTCGAGGGCCGAACGCGTATGCAAAACCGTTCTAACATCGTATAGAGTTCAGGCTCCGTAACGTTTAAGTGCTTGCACCACTTTTCTCGCAGTCCACCGTTCTTACTCTTTGCGGTTGCTCCTTTCTTCAGCTCCTCAATACGAATGGCTCCGGTGCTCATGTCGACTAGAGGACCTAAGATATCGTCTGGTGCGACAGGCCAAGGGGAGAGAAGAATAAAACGGACTGAGCGATTAGCCTTCTTAGAATTGGCTACGGCATCGCGTAGCCGCTCCAAAAGCGAGACAGAACTCGCATTGATAAAGGCAGGATCAGTTAGTGCATCGGCGGAGATATATTTAGCAAGAGCCGTTGAGAATTTTATTTGATAGTAATCTGCTTGAACGAGACCACCGCGGCCATCAGGACGGCCCTTTGTATGTTCAATGGCCACGTCATCGAAGGCCTTGAACTCGCCTACCTCAAATCCAACGCGCGCAATCTCCGCAATCTCCTTGCCGGCAAGCATGAATAATACTTCGCGCCAGAAATAGTAAGCCTGCCAATCATCTCCATTCTGCCTGGCAGCGATCGCAGTTGCCATACCGTTGACCGTTTTATTATATTCTATGAGGTAAACGAACCTAGTAGTTTGATCGTAAGCGCGCTGAAGGTAAATAGATCGCCCCGGATCGCGATGTATCCCACTTTGAACGCCTACATTTTAACGGTGAGTCGACTCCCCTTCAATCAGGTCCATCACGGTTTGGTGTGGGTCAGGAATCGCCCGGAGGGCATTTGTCGGCTTGCCAAGTTAGTAAGCGCCCGAATTCCCCGCCATTTCCCAAGCATCCTGAGTCCTCATTTGTTGTCAGGCAGTGTCCTGGCTGCGGTTGTCGCTTGTTTAATAGCCCGCGACTTTCATTTTCGCTGATTACTTAGCGCGCGTCGGTCACATCAACCTCGGCGTGTCGGACCGAGGCGTCGAATCCATAACGGTAAGCCTTTGCATTACTCGGCGTTCCAAGGTTTCAGCAAAGGCCGAATGCCTTGCTCCAGCTGCTCGATAATGCGATTCGTTACGCGAGCGTAAAGGCGTTGTCGTACTGACGGCGAACGGCGGTACTGGACTGTATCTTCCTTGGCATCTTGGGGTTCCTTTCAGGGGCTTCCATTTTAGGCCCCCCGTGGCCCGCTAAAACAGCACCACCTCAAGAGCCTTGCAATACAAGGTGGAGTGGAGTCATGGACAGTCGTGAATGGGGGCTACCGGTCTGCACAAACGCAGTGCGGAAGATTGGGGGGACCGTTCACGGCTGCTCGTTTCAATCCTTGACGCCACGGGGGAAATTCCCCCAGTATTTCACGGTCTTCTGCACAAGGGGGCGAAAGGGGAAGTCATTCGTTTCGAAGGACCAAGCGTCAAGCGTCGCCCGAAAGCACCCGACCGCGAATGCAGATGTGCCATTACAAATTCGGGACAAGCACTCTTAAAATGATCATTAACTCATCCAAACCAAGGACTCACGAAATGTTCCAATTCCAAACCGGCTTACCAGCTGCGATTTTCTGTTTCTTGTGTTTCGTTTCCAGTATTGGACTCGCGCAAAAAGCAACCGATGGCGAGAGCTTGGAAAGAGAAGTCGCTACCTTGCGTAAGCAGCTCAAAGAAACGCAACGGCAACTGGACAAGGCGATTGCAGCGGGATTCATTTACACCGAGGAGGGTTTTTCGTCCGCACTTGAGATTCTAAATACTTTGCCAAAAGAACTTGAGCTCAACGCAAAGAAACCATGGGATGAAGTGAAGTGGAAGGATGTTCCGGAACTGCTAAATCAAAATACGATAGGCAAGCCATTCCGGTGCAAACTCGTACTGTCCAAGGTAGAGATCAAACAAAATCCAGGGCATGTCAATGATCGTACGCAACCCAAATTCGAAGTAACGACCCAGTTCCAGAACGACAAGTTTCCAAAAGATGGTTACGTTATTTCCCAGAACGTGGTGCGACCTTACCAAGGGTATCAATTCTTGGGCGACGAAGAACTTGTTGAAAAAGCTAAAAAACTCAAAGCAGGTAAAAGTTACGAAATAAGCGGAATTATCGAGCAATTTGAGATTACGCGAAATAGTCTCAACAATCATGTGATTGATGTTCGGGTTGACCTAACGCGGATCGATTTTGAGCCGTTGAAATAGTGTTACGGCTTGTTACTCACGACTGCAATAGTCAAATCGATTGCGGGCTTCCTAAGAGTTTGATACGCATTGCGCAAATGCGTTGGATAGACATGGATTTCTCCATGTTCTAGACGTGCTGGCACATTGGATAGAGATTCGAGTTCGCTGGAAATTCGTCCGCCATTGTGAATTATTGCATGTCGAATCAGCCGAAACTTTTTCATCTCTTGGCCAAACCACGCGTGGTCGGCGATTGAAGGAAAGTGTTTTCGAAACGCCTGCTCAAACTTTTTTGAATTTGATCGGATTGGCTTTTCGGGCTGTTCAACAAAGTTGAGTAAGTTGGCCAAATACGTTTCGTAGTTGCCGATCAAGGACAAGAACGCGAATCGAAGAGCATGATGCAGGCCTTGCATGTAAGCAATTTCGGCCTGAAAACCTCTCCAAACATCTTCTTTCAAAGTCATCATTTGGTTTGAAATCTTACGAGCTTGTTGAACCTCTTGGGACAAGGACTTCAAGACTTCCTGAATGTTGCGAGTCAACTTCGAGTTTCGGTTCAGTGTTGGAATTTGTTTGGATAGCCGAGACAAAACGATGTGAAAAAAGTCTTGCCGCATCGAATTCGTAGGTTGTGATCGTTGCATCCCTTGGAAAAATGACTCTAAAACCGCGGGAAAAGCCGCTGGCAACGCCGCTGAATACGATGCTGCTCTCCAGCCAGCAACCAAATCGAATGCGAACTGATCAATTGGCGATCGACCTTGAACTATCGCAAAAATCTCGTGCGCGAAGTTGTCCTTGAAGAATGGGCCATATTCATCGAGACGTGTGTCGTAACTGAGGCTTTTCTTCATGCAATTCACCAAATAAATTGTGCAATCCAATTGGACACCAACTGTCCCGTTGTGGTTCGTGGTAGCTTGTCCAAGCACCAATAAAATTGGATCGCAACGAACTTGTCGTCGACCCTGGTCGGATTGCCATCTAAGGCTAATCTCGCAAGGCTTTAGATATTCCCGTCCCCTCGCTGGTAAATCGGCAAGCATTATTGATTGGTCAAAGTTTTTCGGTCGGCCTGCGGCAATGAAAAACATCAGAAACTAACGGATTCCGGAATACTGTATACTTAAAGTCGCATGGCGCAGGTTCGAAACCGTTAGCCGATTCTAAACAGCCTTGCAATCGGTGAGCCGTGTTTTTCTATTCTATTGCAGGGCAAGCAACTCATGGCTCCAATGGACGACTTGAAAGACAAATTGGTTTTGATCGATAGGCTCAGGGAGCAAGAGTCTGAGCAATTTGAAAATGCGATTTCTGCCTTTGATCTTCGCAATTCGTTTTATGACCTATGGAATGAGTTACCGCAGAAATTCTTGCTCTGGTTGAGTGCTAAGGATAGCAGCCGAGATTTTGCTGAGTATTTATCTGAGCTTTACGATTTGACGATCCGATATCGAAATGATCAAACGCTAATTGAGCGGGTTGCAGCATTTGACGACGACCTCTATCGACCTGACGCCGATCGTTCGGAAAGGCAAAATGCCAGTAAGGACTATCGTGCAGCAGTCTCGGTCGCGTTCATCTTGCAGTCCTTGAATAAGGCAACAACGAAACGAGAGCAGAGACGATCTTCAATCGCCAAATGGTTAGATGAACAAAGAAATCAATTCGATAGCTGTAAAAGAACTGATCTTGAGCAATTTTCCTGTGACTCCAAAAATGCTCTGAACGTCATTTTGCGTGGCGAAGGGACGGCCTTATGTGAATATTGCAAAAGTCCAGTTGAATTATCCCGATTTCATCATGTAAGCTGCATTTCATGTTACTCCAAACTTGGATTTGAACGTGAAATCAAAGATGAATTGGAAAAATTGTGGACAGAAATTGACGGCGTGACTTCAATGACAAAACGCGATGCGATGGCATCAGGTCGTTCTGTCGACGAATGGATCGACGACGCTATTGGATTGTGTGGGAATCTGCCAAGGGTGTGCGAAGTTGGCGGTATTGATTTGGAGCGAGCCGCGGAGCGGGCTTTCGAGATTACTGAAAAACTTATTGAGAACCGAAAATCGGGCTCGCTCCAACTCCATGATTGGGAGTCAAAAACAATGGCGATTCATTCTTCGCTATTTGCCGCCGTTTTGAAAAGAAACGAAGCCAAAGCCAAGAATTTTTTGTTTGACCTTCTTGAATGCAATTTGTCGAGCGAAGCGACCGAGAATTGGGTGGGGACTGAACGGATTGGCGAACTCCGGAAACTTATCGGAATTGGGCCAGAAAATGTGTTCGGAATGGGTGGAACATTCGAGGGTGAATTGCCGCCGGACTGGCTAAAAATCTCGAAAAGAACTAAATCATTAAAAGGCCGACTTGAGAGTGTTGGGGGGCGGCGCAGTTTATATGACGACGACCTTGTTTTAGCTACGCAACGGCGTTGGCAACACTTTAAAGCCGTTTACAGAGAGCCCGAGAATGCGCCACCAACGGGAGTTAGGCTTGGTACAGGCAGGCATTTTCTTTCGTGGTGCGGTAAAACTGGAGTAGAAGACTCGCCCGAGAGTACCTACGAACTGGAGGCTCTCAAGAAAGCATTTCGTGAAAGGCATCATCTAAAGTTGAAACTCGCTGAAATCGACGACGAAACCCAATCCGCTTTCAATTTCGTCGTTTCGTCGCTGAAAAAAACTTAAGTTTTTTACTCCCTCCCCATCGCTTGGAATCTAGGTAAATCTAAGTTTTTCGACGACGAAACCTGATTTTTTAGTTTCGTCGCTCAAAACGACCCTAAATTTTGCTCGTCAACATCGTTGTTGGATTTTTCGCAAACATTTAGGAGGCCATCTATGTCATACACGCAACAGCCAGAAGTGCTGAAGTTGCTCGAAGCCGCTAAACTTCTACAGGTATCCGAAAAAACTCTTTGGCAAGAGGCTAAAGCAGGCAAAATACCCCACTTTCGAGTGGGCAAGCAGTTTCGTTTCATTCGTACCGAGTTGCTCGAATGGGCGCGCTCTAAGAATTCTCCTGGAGGGTCTTCAAAATGAATGCCCCAAGCCAACCTTCGACACAAAAGGTGGAATCCGACTTGGTTGAACTTAGTGCGGACGGCTTTGTCCGTGTTTATGGATCCAAGTTGGTTAACGTACTCATTATCAATCGTCCTCGAGCTGGTTCAAGCAAGATCGATCAAATGATCGAAAAGCTAATCGAAGGTGCGTTACCATTTGCGTTCAAGCCAATCTAGCGGACAGCCAGAACAACGACTGCGTCCGATTTACGAATGAACGAAACAAACTAAAAAAGCCCTTATTACTGTTTCTTTCGTTTGTTTCGTTTTTACGAAATCCTTACTCGCACGCTGGAGCGCCGCCGATACAATGCAAAGTCGGGCTGCTCAAGTGCGTCAACACTCAAGCAACCCTAACGACTCCCCTTTTCAACACAAAGGAAACCCGCTGATGGCTAGTGTAACAAACGAAACGCGAAACGGTCGAACGCTCTACCGCATTGAATACCGCGATAAGGACAAACGCAGGCGCAAGATAAGACTGGGCTCAATCAACAAACGTGACGCCGAGGCTATTGCCGCCAAGGTTCAGTCAATCGTTTCCGCTTCGATCGGTGGCAACGACCTGGCTAATGCAACTGCCGAGTGGCTCCAGCAAATCGGCGACAACTTGCACACAAAACTTGCTGAGCAAGGGTTAGTGAAGGCTCGCTCCCAGTATTCGCTGGGGGATTGGCTGACGTCTTTCATGAAGAAGCACCAAGGCAAGGTTGGCGACTATTGCGAAAACCATCTCAACCGGTCGAAATCGCTGCTTGTGGAGTTTTTTGGAAGTCAAAAGGCAATCCGTGAGATTGCGTGCGAAAACGCTCAAGAGTTCCGTGATTGGCTTGTTGACGCCAAAGGCATGGCGCAAGCGACGGTTGCTGGGCATATCAAGAAAGCTAAACAGTTCTTTTCGGAAGCCAAAAAGGCGGGAGCAATCGCCATAAGCCCCTTTGTCGACGTTGTGGCTGGCACTCAAGCCAACGACGAACGCTCTGTCTACGTGTCTGTAGAGACAATCGAAAAGGCCATTGCGATGGCCCCTGATGCCCAATGGCGATTGATTATCGCCCTCTCTCGATACGCTGGGCTCAGGTGCCCAAGCGAGACGCTCAGGCTGAGGTGGGCAGACGTTGACTTTACAGAGGGCACGCTAACTGTATACAGCACGAAAACAGCGAAACAAGGCAAGGCCAAGCGGGTGGTACCAATACTGCCTGAGCTAAGGCCATTTCTGGAGGACGCTTTCGACCCCGAGAGCGAACGCTGCATTAGTCGCTATCGGCTGAGCAATTCCAACTTGCGAAAGATGTTTCTGGACATTCTCGCCAAGGCTGAGATTAAACCTTGGCCGAGGCTCTTCCACAACCTGCGAGGATCGCTTGAAACTGACTTGATTAGCCGCTTCCCTGCCCATATTGTTGTGGCTTGGTTGGGAAATTCTGAGCGAGTCGCTCTCAAGCACTATCTGAAGGTCACACCCCAGAACCTCGCTGACGCTAAGGCCCAAGGGGTGGGGCAGCAGGTGGGGCACTCTTTGCTGGAAACTACTTCCCAAGAGGGAAAGCAGGGGAAAGCAATTCCTGCAAAAAGCGGGAAAACGATTATTCCCGCAGAATCGTCAAACGGTCTAGCACCCCCGGCAGGACTCGAACCTGCGACCAACGGATTAGAAATCCGTTGCTCTATCCACTGAGCTACGGGGGCGGATGAGTTTGATGGCTGATTAACGAAAATAACATCCTGGAACTAGGATTTACATACCCCATGCGAGGTTCGACTCGCAGGATGCAATCTGACGGGAGGTTCGGCTTGCGGGAGGCAAGCGCGATGGGGTGGGGTTCGGCCTTGCAGGAGGCATTGGCGTGGGGTTAGACTCCGCGAAGGGCGATGCGCTGGTCGGACATGGCGGCGTCGTGCCTAGTGACCCAGCGGACAATCCGCCAATCCAACCAATACGAATCGGGGTCGCCTTGCGTAGAGCCGACAAACCCCAAATGCCCACCACGCGGCACGAAGATCGTATCGACCTGCGGAGACATCACCCAATGATCAAAAATCTTGATCGGGATCAGCGGATCGTCTTGCGCGGCAATGATCAACGTCTGCAAATCGATGTCCCGCAACTGCGGGCCACTGCTGGCCTGTTCGTAGTAGTCGCGAGCACCGGCAAAGCCATTCACCGGAGCGACAAACTGATCGTCCAGATGAACGAGCCGGTTGGGCAGCTTCTTGAGCCCGTTATCGTACAAGCCTGTAACCAAGCGACGACGGCGCTCCAAACAGACCTTGAGCTGCGTGCAAAAAAACAAATCGTACATCCGGTTGCCCCATTGCCGCATGTTGCCCGAACAATAAATCAAATCGATGGGAGGTGAAACGGCAATCGCCGAATCAACGTACTGCGGATGATGGATGGACCAACTTCCACACAATTTCAGGACAATGTTGGCCCCCAAAGAAAAGCCGAGCAACGTCAGTGGGCTCAAGGGGCTGAGCGAGTGAACCGCATGGACGACCGCCTCCAAGTCCCCGCTGGATGCCGCATGGGCATGACCACGGGAAATCGTCTCGCTGTCCCCCGCGCCGCGCATGTCAACCCGAATCGTCCGAAATCCGTTTCGTCGCAATTTCTCGCCCACGCGTCGCATGTACGTCGACCGATGGGAACCACACAATCCATGCAGCAGAATCACGATACGATCGCCGGTGATCCATTTCTTGGGGATGTTGTCGTGGATAACCAATCGATCGTTGTCGGGAAGCCGCACGACGTAGCGCTGAGTCGGATTTTTCGCCGGCTTGATCGGTGAAAAAAACGAAGCCACTGTTTGGAGATGGGGACTCTCCAAGAACCAGAACGGGCGAAACGTTGGGTAATCGGCAACGAACATTGGGGAGATGGGGTCATGAAAAAATCGAAACACCAGTTGCTCTTGCCGCGACTGGCAAACTTGGCAGGCACGAACGAGCGGCTTCAGCGATTTTGCACGGCCCTCCTTATTGGCTGACAGGGGACTTGGTGACTTGGATGTAATACAGGTCGGTGGCTACCTCGAATTGGTTTTTCGAAAGCGTGGTTGCCATGGTTTGCCATTCGCGCGTGGGTGTGATCGTCTGCCAGGCGTCACGGGAGCCCACTCGGACGGGCATCGCAAAGTCCGCTTCGTCGGCCACCCAGCGATAGGCGACTTCTTTTTTTGACTCGTCGAAATTCAACTCGAGTTTTGGCAGCGATTTGTGCCGCAAATACTGGTTGAAGATGGGCGTCAGATCGGAACCGAAACGCTTGTTGAACAGCTCAATCATTTCCTCCGTCAAAATATTCTTGTATTTGAAGGTGTCGTAGGTCTCCCGGACTAGCGACCACCATTTCGCATCGTCGTTCATTACATTGCGAAGCGTGTGGAGAAAAAGGGCTCCCTTGAAATACATATCCTGATGAGGAGTTTGATGCAGGCCTCGCTCGGTGATGATGGGCGAAGAGTTCGCAACCTTGGCCTGATAGCCGTTCGTGTAACGCAATGCGTCGTCGTATCCAAAAATCTTTTCAACGTACAGGCATTCGAGGTAGGTGGTCCAACCCTCTTGAACCCACATATCGGAAACGTCGGCGGCAGACACAGCATTCCCAAACCACTCGTGCCCACTTTCGTGAATAATAATGAAGTCGAATTTTGGACTCACACCAACGCCCGTCCAGTCGCGGCCACCATAGCCGTTGCGAAAGCCGTTACCGTAGGTCACCGCACTTTGGTGCTCCATGCCCGTGTATGGCACCTGAATCAATTTGTAGCCGTCCTTAACGAACGGGTACTCACCAAAGTAATGAAGGAAAGCCTCCATCATTGGTCGAGTTTGTGCGAATTGGTTGCGGGCTCGCTCCAAGTCCTCGGGCAGGCAATAGTAGTCCATTGTCAGGTCGCCCAGTTTTTCGCCGAACTGGGTGTACTTGCCGACATTGATGGAGACGTTGTAGGAATTGATCGGATAGTTGACTCGGTAGTTCCACTGGGTGTAACCGTCGCGAAGATCGACTTTATTGATGAAGCGTCCGTTGGAAACGTCCATCAAGTCGTTGGGAACGGCGATGCTGATGTCCATCGATTCGACTTCGTCACGCCATTGGTCTTTGCTTGGCCACCAAAAGCTCGAGCCCTCGCCTTCGCAAGCGGTCGTGATCCAGGGGCGACCGGCCGGATCGGTCTGGAACGCGATGCCACCGAAGCGGCCTTGTGATTTCGGTTTTCCAGAGTAAAAGAATTCGATCTGTTGCTCGCTGGCGTTGGGGAGCGATTCGGGGAATTCGATGAACACGGCGTTCATTTCCCGCTTGTACATCAAGTCCTTGCCCTGCCAGACAATTTTGTCGATTGCGAGGTGTTCGTAGAGATCAAGCTGAATTTGTGTCGCCTCCTTCAGCATACGGAAGCGAATCGTGTTCTTGCCCTTCAACGATTTCTCGACGGGGTCCACGCGAATGTCAAGGTGGTAGTAGAGCAAGTCATTGTTGGCGCGTAGCGGCCCGTATTCGCCACGCAAAATGTCTGCACGCGACGGAGTCTGTACTTGCGCGTTAAGATTTCCAAGAGGCGCAAAGCAACAAAACGTTGCGAAGGTGATCGTAACAACGCTCAAAATGTACCGACTGAAAAAACGATCTTGAATCACCAGGCTATCTCCCCTGAATAATAAGTATGGTTTCTGAAAAAACGCCTTCGCAGCGCGTTAGTTTTGCTCGCCGAATCCTGCAGCGATCAAGTCGTTTGCGTTCAACGTCAGTGAATACGCGTGATAGCCAAAGCGTTTCAGGATGTCGACGGCCGCCTCCGAGCGAATCCCCTTCATGCAGTGCGTAATGATCACTTTGTCGCGCGGCAATACCTGTTCGAGTGGTCGCGCATCAGCCAGCGTTTTCAAGATGCTCAGCGGCAACGAAATCGCCCCGTCGACGTGCCCCGCATTCCATTCGGCATGTTCCCGAACGTCAACCAACACAGCTTCGCTAGCGGCAATTTGTTTGCGGGCCTCATTTAAATCGCCGGGTAATGCGCTGGACGGGGGGACTGCGTCCCCACTGTGTGCCTTCGGACCGCTTCCCAAAATACCGCCCAACCAACTTCTGTTTTCTTTTTTCATTCGTTTTGCTTCGCAAAAATTTTCTGTAATTCATCCACCATTGCAACTAGTTCGTGATGGTGATCGATGCAATTTAGTTTCGCCAACGCCGTTTGTTGTTCCGTATTTGCGTGAACGATTTGTTCGAGCAGCTTTCGCTGACGAGGGCTTAGCCATTTCGTCGCTGCGTCTTCTCCGTTAGGGCGATTTGGCGCTAATTCCGCATTGACTCTTACACTTTGTAATTCTGTCAGCGGCAAATGGCGGAACCTCGAGTTGGCCAGATAATAGCGCTGATCGGATTCCTTCGCCGAACGCACAGGGCGATCTGAAGCGATGGGCACCGCTTGTTCGCCCACCAGTTTTTGAGCGACTTTCAGTTGACGATCATTGTAAGCAAACACCGTCGAGGCGCACTTCAATTCCTTGGCTGTTTTCAGAAGGCTGGCATAGTCAAGGGCTTGCGGATCAAAAGTCACTTCGACGACCTCCAGGCCCTCGCGAAAAGCCGAGCGGGTGGACTGCACTCCGGGCAGACTGCCCAGCGCGGCCTCGCCCTCCCAAAAACAATGCATCGCAAATGAGGCCTGCTCCCGTGATTCCGATGGCACTTCGGCGGCCACCGCTTGCAAGTAAACCGGGACATCGCGTTTCGCGGCTTGTAAACTCTGCACCATTCGTTGCGCCAACGGCACAGTCTGCCAAACCCGGTCAGCGCGAGGAATCAAGTCTTTTAATCGGCTATCCAAAAAGCGAACAACGGGGTTATTCCACGCCGGTTCATTGAACGATTTCAATCTCGATTCGTCTTGCGGCATATTGTTGTAAACGAGGACCGGCACGAACAGATCTTCGATGGCCTCAACCAGCAATGGGTGCGACATCGGTTGGTTGCCGAATGTCTGACACGTTTCGCAACCGGGTACTTCCTGGAAGAGCACGAAAACGGGTTTGCCGCTATTCATTGACTCTTGCCGTGCGGCCTCCCAATCTCGTTGCCAACGCACACGACCCAATTCGCAGGACGACTCTTGCGCGGAAGAGGATGCTGACAACCCTAACATGGTCCACCCCAAAGCAAGTGTAAAAAACTTTTGCAATTTCGAACGGCTCATCGTTGCTTCCTGATGATGTCAGTATCAAAAAATTGATATTGGGCAGTGTGAATTGAATCCTAAGCGAGAGCGGTGTTCCAGCAATGCGCTAAACAACAACCACAACCAATCAATTCCTTTTGCTGGCATCTCGCCACGCGCCGGCAATCTGGGGTTTTCGGCGAAGCCATCAACCATTGCTAGCGACGGAAATCTTTCTGATTATGACCGAAAGCTGCCCAAAAGGAAAATGCCACGCAGATTCTCTAACCGATTGAATTAGAAGGCAAAAATTCCCTTTTGGCCTGACTTGTAGTTCTTTTTTTCGTGGTGAACAAGTGCTCCCCCCCGCACCGGCTCATTGTCGAACTCGATTGGCATTAGCCAAAGCCGGCTGGCTCTTGGTCTTGATGGTTGTTGCGCTGGGTCATCTTGGGGGATGTTCGCGGATTGACTATCGGCACCGGGCCGATCGCGATGCGCTCCACCTTTTGTCGACCCGCGAAACAGACTCGCTATGGAAAATTCCCAAGCGTGCGGTCGAGGCCACAGACCAATCGCGAATGTCCGATCCAAATTGTCCCGATGGCAGTCCGCTGCCGCCGGACGATCTGGCAGCCAATCGCTGGATGCGAAATCCTGGGTGCACCTACAACTATGACTACGATGGAATTCCTGTTTCGCCATCGATCGAAAACCACAACTACCTAAATTTTTTGCCGAAGGATGCAGAAGGACAAATTGAAGTCACGCCGGAATCGGCCATCGAACTTTCCTTGATTCACAATCGCGATTACCAAACGCAGTTCGAGCAGATTTACTTGAATGCACTGTCGTTGTCAGGCAATCGTTTTGAATTTTCCACGCAATGGCACGGCGGTGCAGGGGCCGACTATCGGGCTGCGGGAATTCCCCCCAACAACTCCAGCCTGCTGACGTTGTCGGATCGATTTGGGTTTCAACGGCAATTTGCACGAGGCGGGCAGTTTGCGACCAATCTGGCTAACTCGATGTCCTGGCAATTTGCTGACGGTCAGTTTTCTTCGGCGGGCGGCAGCATCGTGGCCGCTCTGACGTTGCCATTGCTGCGGGGGGCCTGCCGATACGTTCGGCTTGAGGGGCTCATTCAAGCTGAGCGCGATTTGCTCTACCAAGTTCGCGGCTTCGCCCGCTTCCGCCGACAGTTCTATTTCGATGTACTGAGCAGTTACTACAATTTGCTTGGCCAGGTTCAATCGATTCGCAATACGAAAATCAATTTGGATAGCCTTGAGTTGAACCTACTGGAGCATCAAGAATTGCTCTCGCGGAAGATGGTTTCCCAGATTCAAGTCGACCAGGTTTTTCAACAATACCAAAGCGGCAGACTTTCGTTGTTGTCGGCCGAACAATCACTGGCCGATTCCTATGATCGCTTTAAGTTCCAATTGGGGCTGCCGACGTGGGCCAAGATGAACATTGATGAAAAATTACTGCAGCAATTCGAGTTTACGTCGCCGGATTTGGAAAAGTTGCAAGGGGAAACGGGAGAACTTTACTCAGCGTTATTGAGCTATTTGCCGCCTAACGTGCCCGATGACGCGAAAGCGAAAGAATTTTTTGGACGCTATTGCGAGCTACTGGAACAGGTGCAACAAAAATTTCCGGTTGTCAAAAAAGAGTTCGCAATTTGGCAGGAAAAATTGGAAATCCTAAATGAAGAGGATTCGGAAGCTGACGATCGTCTGGACCACTCGCAACAAAAACAAATCGCTCGTCAATTGAGCGAACGGTTTGATGATTTGGAAAGCAGCATCAAAGAGGACGTGAGCAATCTGGAAGACCTGCGACGGTCTACCGTTGATATGGATTCGATTCGCCGTGAGGAGTTGTATAACCCGGAAATCCCCATCGAGGTTACGCGTTGGAATCGGTTACAGCGCGCCGTCGGACGAAGGTTGCGAGAACACGTTTCCGAATTGTACGTGGCCGAAATCCAAAGCCGCGTCTTCGTGATTGATCTGGAGCCCGTTCGATTGAGTCAAGAAACGGCGATGCAGTTTGCGGTTGAGAATCGACTTGACCTGATGAATTCGCGAGCTCAAGTCGTGGATGCCTATCGAAAAGTTGAAGTCGCCGCCAACGCGTTGAAATCTCAAATAGACGTGCGGGCCGCGGCAAACCTGGGGACCGATCCCGGTCGGAACAACCCACTCGGCTTCGACGCCTCCGCGAGTTCCTATACGGTTGCCGCGGACTTTGACGGGCCACTCAATCGGTTCACCGAACGCAATGCCTATCGTGCGTCGCAGATCGCCTATCAACAAGCGCGGCGGCAATACATGGCAACCGAAGATACCCTCCTCAACTCGATTCGTTCAGACCTGCGGCAGTTGCGGATCCAACGGTTGAATTTTCAAATCGCAAGGCAACAGTTGATCGCCGCCACTCGCCAAGTCGACGAAGCCCAAATTAATCTGCGCACGGCCACAGCTTCGAACACGAACTTGACACGCGACCTTTTGCAGTTCTTGCAGGGACTGCTCGATTCCAAGAACAATCTGATCCGCAGTTGGATCGGCTACCAGACTTCGCGGATCGCTTTGTTCGTCGATTTGGAGTTGTTGTATCTCGACGAAAACGGCAAGTGGATCAACGACGCTCAATCGCTCAATGATTTGCAGAACCTGGTTCGCGGCGCGGATGAACGGGAGGAGCTCAGCGAATTGTATGGGATCCTGCGTAGCCCATTGTTTCAAAGTACGGAGAGTGAACTCGACTCAGGCACTCCCAATAAATTACTCGATTCGCCTTCAGAAGAAATCGATCCGTCAGAAAAACAACTTGGGGTTCCCGCAGCAGAACCGGCCGTACCTACGCCTCCCGAAGGCAAAAACCTGCAAACGCCTGAGCAACCTCAGACCCAATTTCCAACCGCAAAGGACGGGATTCAATCCACTACCCGTTTGCAAGAAAATCCTTTACGGGCGGGGTCCAGGCGGTAGTGCCGCTGCCATTTCACTAAAATGGTGGCGCAATTCGAAGGCAAACTCGGCTCTTCTGAAGAGGACGCACCCTTAGTTCGGGCGACTTTTGCCAAACTTCTTGAAAAAGTAGTTCCCTTTGGCTTTCCAGTTGGGTAAAAGAACTGAATGATTAAGATGGAATGGTTAAGGCAAGTCCGATCATTTGCTGAGTTCAGGTATCCATGTTGCGCTCTGCGGAATCATCTCAAACTTTCTCTAAAGTCCGCCGCTCCGTGGTCGGGCGCGTGGTGCGTTGGGGGTTGGCGTTGCTGGTCCTCATCAGCCTCGGATACGGCGTTTACTTGTGGGTTAACCGTCAGTTGGCGATTTTTGACGGATCGAGTGAAGGCCTCACGTATTCGGCAGTCAAACGAAATGTATTCGATTCCGTTGTGGAACGAGGAACGTTGGAGAGCCAGAACACAGTGCAAGGTGTCTGTGAACTGCCCGGATGGGAAAACAAGATCATTTTCATCGTCCCCGAGGGTTCCTTTGTCAAAACCGGCGACACGGTTGTCAAATTCGACAGCACCAACATCGACAAACTGGTTGCCGAAAAACAATCAAAGCTGATTGAATCTGAAGGCAAACTCGAACAAGCAAAACAAGCGCTGGAGGTTCAAAATAACAAAAACGAAAGCGACATTGCCATCGCCGAACTGGAACTGAAACTTGCGGAATTGGACTTACTCAAATATCGCGATGGCGACTACATCGCCGATAAAGCGGACAAACAACGGAACATCAAAGAAGGCGAAGCCGAACTCGAAAAGTTCACCGAGGAATTGGCGAATTTGCGAGCCCTCGTGCGCAAGGGCTTTCGCTCGCCAGATCAATTGCGTGAGCTTGAGTCTCGAGTAAGTAGTTGGGAATCACGGGTCGAACGCGACCGCCAGCAGTTCCGCGTCCTTACAGAATTCGACCATCAACGAAAGATCACGGAATTCGACGCCAAAGCCAAGGAATCGCATCGCAAAGTCAACCGAGCCAAAACCACGGCCATTGCAGAAACAAAAAAAGCCGAATCGCTTATCGCTGCTGCCAATAGTGAATTGCTGCTCACCAAACGTGAAATGGAGGAACTTGCTGAGCACAAAGAAAATTGCGAGATCAAGGCGACACAAGAAGGCACCGTGGCGTATGCCAACCGCGAATGGTTTGACGCCAACGAGAGGATTCGCGAAGGCGCAACCGTCCGCAACCAACAAGATGTCTTTTTCCTGCCTGACATGACAAAAATGCAAGTCAAGGTCAATGTGCACGAATCGGTTGTCAACAAAATCAAATCGGCGATGTCGGCATCGATCCGTGTCGATGCCTATCCCGATTCGCCATTCCAAGGCAAAGTCAATTTCGTCGCCGAACTTGCGACCAGCAGTTTCAGCAGTGCGAAAAACTATGAGGTGATCGTGCTAGTCAACTCGATTCCCGCAGAGTTGAAAGTCAAACCGGGCATGACGGCCCAAGTCGAAATTTCGGTCGGCAATTATGGGGAAATGCTGGCGGTCCCTATCGGGGCGGTCACCGAGCATTTCCAAAAGTCGTATATCTATGTCCGCGATGGAATTGGGACGATCTCGCGTCGCATGGTCACGATTGGCCGGACGACCCACTCGTATGTCGAAGTACTCGAGGGCCTAAAAGAGGGCGAAGTTGTAATGCTTGACGCCTACCAGCGAGGCCTAAAGGATTTTGGTGAGGCGGAACGAAACTCAGAAGCCGTGGCTCCTCCCAAGGCCGAACCGACTCCCGCTGCCCAGCCAGCAGGGGAGGCAACGCCAACTCCCGCACCAACAGAAACTCCGGCGCCTGCTGACGAACCCATTCTCGACGATGCCGGACTCGATACTCCCGAAAAAAAGGAGTGACCTGATGTTGCCCTCTATCACTCGACTGCGCGGAATGGTCCATACTGCCTTTCGCAGTCTGCAAATGCACAAGCTGCGGTCGCTGTTGACGGTCTTGGGCTTGGTGTTCGGAGTCGCGAGTGTGATTGTGATGCTGGCGGTGGCGGAAGGTGCCAACCGCGAATCTCAACGTCAAATCGAATCGTTGGGTGTCAACAACGTTATCATCCGCAGCGTGAAGCCGACGGTAAACGATGCCAAAATCGACTTCCGCCAATTCCTTTCGGAATTTGGTCTAACGTATGAAGATTTGCGGCGCATCGAGGATACCATTCATTCAGCAGTCAGTACGACTCCCTTGCGCGAGTTTACCGAAGAAGCCCGTTACAGTGCCAATAAAGTCAACGCGAGAATCGTAGGCGTTTATCCCAGCTACTTTTCCAGCAACCGTCTGGTTCTAGCCCGGGGCCGTTTCCTTGAGGAACTTGACTTGAAGCAAATGTCAAACGTGTGCGTCATCGGCCATGACTTGGCCCAGAAATTGTTTCAGCATCAGAATCCGTTGGGGCGTTCCATTCAGGTTGGCAATCAGAATTTTTTTCGCGTTGTGGGCGTGACGGGGTTTCGCAACCCTTCAGCCGGTATCGGTTCCAGTCTGTCCGCCCAGGATTACAACCTCGACGTTTACATTCCGTTGCCGACCGACCGGAGTCGCCATGGGGACGTGATCTTCAAACGCGAACAGGGTTCGTTTTCACAGACAAAAATCGAGATCAGTCAGATTACGGTTCAAGTGCGGGATCGACATGAGGTGAAGGCAACAGCAGAAGCCTTGGAGAGTCTGATCGGTCGCTTCCATCCGAAAAAAGATTTTTCGATTACGATCCCGCTGGATCTATTGGAACAGGCTCAAGCAACCCAGCGAATTTTCAATGTCGTCTTGGGAGCGACAGCCGCCATTTCCTTGCTGGTTGGTGGTATTGGGATCATGAACATCATGTTGGCCAGCGTCAGCGAACGGACTCAAGAGATTGGCATTCGCCGCGCTTTAGGTGCCACTCAAACGGATATCGTTTTCCAGTTCTTGGTCGAAACGGCAACCCTGTCGATTTTGGGAACACTGATCGGGGTCACGTTGGGCATTACAGCGCCGCCGGTGGTTTCGGCGCTTTCAGGAATGGAGACTCTGATCACTTGGTGGTCGATCCTGGTGGCCGCTTTCGTTTCACTTTCGGTCGGACTCATTTTTGGGATCTACCCAGCACGTCGGGCGGCTATGCTGGACCCCATCGAAGCCCTGCGAAGACTATAGGCTTGCTGAAACGGCTCGATCCGAATCGCCATCGCCGTTGTTTCCTTGGTTGCGGGTTGGTGAAAAGCCAACGATAATGTGATTTGAGTTGTGGCCACTGCCAGTGAGCCACATCGGGTCCACGTGTAAATCATACGGGCCATTTGTTTTCACCCTCAGAGGGATGCGTCGATGGATGGGTTTTTTGAAAGTCGCCGGGCCACGTTCGCGTTCTTGGTCGCCTTAAGCTGGGGGCTGCTCGCTGCCGCATCACGACTGAGTTTCGCTCAGGACAATATAGCGGACGAGTCGGCGGCAAGCATTTCCTATGCCCGGCAAGTGCGGCCGATCTTTCAAACCCATTGCCTGGGGTGTCATCAACCCGCGAAAAAGAGCGGCCAATACCTGATGACCGAATTCGGCTCATTACTGGCGGGAAGTAATAGCGGTGACCCAGCAATCGTTCCGGGAAAGCCGGACGAGAGCTACTTGGTGGAATTGATTACACCTACCGATGGCCATGCCGAGATGCCGCAACATGCTCCACCGCTTAGCGATACTGAACTTCAATTGATCCGCCATTGGATCGAACAGGGAGCCAAAGACGACTCGCCACCCGCAAGGCTGTTGGTTGATCCCGAACATCCGCCGCAATACACGCGGCTTCCGATCGTGACGGCACTCGATGTTTCACCAGATGGAAAATATTTGGCGGTGAGCGGGATTCAAGAGGTAGCCCTGGTGGATCTGGTCAGCGGTTCAAATGTTCGGCGTTTGATTGGCCGTAGTCCACGAATTGAATCGGTGAGCTTTTCCCCAGACGGCTCGCGGTTGGCTGTCACTGGCGGCAAACCGGGCGAGTTTGGCGAGGTTCAAATTTGGAACATTGCGAGTGGTGAGTTGTTAATTTCCAAGGCCGTGACGGGGGATACCTTGTTCGGTGCTAGTTGGTCCCCCGACGGACGACAGGTTGCATTTGGCTCTACTGACAATACCGTCCGGGCACTCGAGGCTGAGTCGGGTAAACAAGTCCTGTTCCAAAATGTTGCCGAGGACTGGATTCGCGACACCGTGTTTTCCGTCGATGGGTTGCATTTGATTTCGGTCGGCCGCGATATGACGTGTAAGTTGACTGAGGTCGCGACGGAACGTTTCATCGATAACATCACCTCCATCACTCCGGGAGTTCTTAAGGGAGGAATTTCGAGCGTCGCACGGCACCCCTCGCGAGATGAGATTGTCGTCGGCAGTTCAGATGGAATTCCCAAACTCTATCGCGTTTTTCGCGAAACGAAACGTGTGATTGGCGACGACGCAAATCTGTTGCGCGAATTTCCGCCAATGCCCGGCCGGATTCAAGCGGTAGCTGTTTCACCTGACGGCAAACGCATCGCCTTCACAAGTGGGATTGATGATTCCAGCGAGATTCGCGTCTTCGGGTATGAGTTCGATACGAAAGTTCCCGATGATATCAAGGCCATTAACTCGAAGGTTGTTACCGGCCGATCGGCTGAAGAAAACAAGCGATTGCGGGATTTTCTGACTAGCGATTTGGTGCAACAGGGAATCGTCCAGATCGACGATGGAGCTACATACGCGTTGGCATTTACAGCCGACGGCAATCGCGTGATTGCAGCAGGCTCCAGCGGTCTGATTCGTGAATTTGACGCGACGACGGGTGCGCTGCAGCGTTCGTTGCAGGCCTTCAAACTCTCGCCCAAGGAATCGGCATTGGCTGAAACCACAAGCCCGCTGCACCTGCCGTTGATCAAGGCCGACGGGCCTTCGTTGCCGACAAACTCTGAGAACCTCGCCCCTCTCGAACGACTGGTCGTACTCCCGCAGATTTTGAATTTTCAAGCTGCTGGCGAATACGCACAAATGGCAGTCGTCGCCATTCATGCGGATGGTTCCCAACGCGACGTGACGGCCCAATGCACCTACAGCGGAGCGACCGACGAACTCGTTCATCTCAATGCAAATCAACTCGTTGAGCCACGGCGCGAGGGCAGCGGGGAATTGGTTGTTAATTACGAACAACTTTCGACGCGAGTGCCTGTCTCCTGCAGCTTCACGGCAAACGTTCCAATCGACTTTGTCCGCGACGTGAATCCGTTGCTCGGCAAGTTGGGCTGCAACGCCGGGACTTGCCACGGTTCACAAAACGGCAAACGCGGCTTCAAGTTGTCGTTGCGCGGTTATGATCCGATTTTTGATGTTCGTGCCTTAACCGATGACCTTTCCTCTCGGCGAGTCAATGTCGCGGCACCCGACGAAAGCCTGATGCTGCTGAAGTCCACAGGCCAAGTCCCACATGAGGGCGGCGCGCTCATTAAACCGGGCGACAAATACTATTCACTGATTCGCGATTGGATTGGCGCCGGGGCAAGACTTAATCTCTCCGCAGCCAAAGTATCCGCAATCGCCATCGAACCCCAATTGCCTGTGCTGGCCGATGTAAATCATCGACAACAAATGCGTGTCGTGGCAACCTACACCGATGGAACCATTCGCGACGTTACACGTGAGGCCTTTCTCGATAGCTCAGATCAGGAAGTCGCAGCGACTAATACAGCCGGACAATCCATCGCTCGGCGACGCGGCGAATCGGCAATTTTGGCCCGCTACGAAGGGGCCTTCGCGGCGACGACGTTGACCGTTATGGGTTTGCGACCCGGCTTTTCCTGGAGCGAACCGCCCGCCTTCAACGAAATTGATCGCTTGGTGGCCCGGAAATGGGAGCGGATGAAAATTGTTCCCAGTGATTTGTGTAGCGATCACGAATTTTTGCGGCGAGTCTATCTCGATTTGACAGGCCTGCCGCCAACTCCGGACACAATCAAAGCGTTTCTGGCCGATGGCCGACCGACTCAGGAAAAGCGAAACGCAATGGTCGATTCGCTAATTGGCAGTCCGGAATTCGTCGATCATTGGACCAACAAATGGTCCGACCTCCTGCAAGTCAATGAAAAATTTTTGGCGGCAGAAGGAGCAGCGAAATTTCATGCTTGGATTCGCGACCAAGTCGCCAATAATGTGCCTTACGATCAGTTTGTTCGCAGCGTGATGACGGCCAAAGGTTCCAACGTCGAAAATCCGGCGGCGGCTTACTTCAAGATCTTGCGGACTCCCGAAGATCTGATGGAGAACACGACTCATCTGTTTCTGGCAACACGGTTCAACTGCAACAAGTGCCACGACCATCCTTTTGAAAAATGGACTCAGGACCAGTATTACCAAACTGCGGCATTCTTCGCGCAGATTGATCGAACCCGGGATCCCGCCAGCGGTGAGCGTTCCATTGGCGGCACCGAAGTGGTTTCCGCAACGCCACTGTTTGAACAGATTTCCGATTCGGGCAAAGGCGAAGTGATTCACGATCGTACAAAGAAAGTTACGGCTCCTGCATTTCCGTTCGACAGCCATGTCACTCCGACTCCGGAATCAGCGCGGCGAGAGCAGTTTGCCGAATGGTTGACTTCGCCCGAGAATCCGTACTTTGCCTCCAGCTTTGCCAACCGCATCTGGGGTTATCTTCTGGGCGTTGGTTTGATCGAACCGATCGACGACATTCGGGCAAGCAACCCGCCCACGAATCCACAGTTGCTGGCGTTCCTGACTCAGGAACTGGTGGATCACAACTTTGATACACGACATTTGATTCGACTGATTTGCCAATCGCGAGTTTACCAATTGTCTGTCGCGAGCAATCCCCTGAACGAGGACGATCGCACAAACTACTCACATGCCTTGCCGCGCCGCCTGCCTGCCGAAGTGCTGTTCGATGCGCTCTATCAAGTCACGGGTAGTCAAACCCATTTTCCCGGTGAGCCCGCGGGGCGCCATGCGGCACAGTTGCCAGATGCTGGTGCTAAATTACCCAGCGGATTATTGGCGACGCTTGGGAAACCGGTGCGAGAAAGTGCGTGTGAATGCGAGCGCGGCAATGACTTGCATTTGGGCTCGGTCTTGGCGATGGTGAGCGGGCCCGACCAAGCCACGGCGATTGACGATCCCAATAATGCTATCGCACAATTGGCCAATTCGATTTCGGATAATCGGCAACTGGTTAACGAGCTTTATTTTCGAATTCTCAATCGACCGGCTACTGCCGACGAAATTGAACTGGCCCTGATGGCTTTCAATGATATTGAGGCCGACCATGTGAGACTGCTACAAGCCCGCGATCAACGCGCGGCAGCGGTCATCGCCGATTATGAACGGATTGAGCAAGAACGTTTGGCCCGTTTGCAGGCGGCTGAAGCTGACCTGCAGGCATTCGTCGCTCAAGTCGATCCGGAATTGCCCAATCGTGAACGAGCGCAACAGGATCGGCTGGCCGACTTGCGAGGTCAAATCGAAAAATTTCAATCTTCCCTTGACCAGCAACTCGATAAGTGGCGTGCCGATCACTTGTCCACTATTCAGTGGCACTCCGTCCTGGCTGCCGATCTGACCAATTCCAGCGGTGCTGCATTGAAACGTCTGGGAGATCGCTCGATTAGGCAATTGGAAACCAAAGGTCAGACCGCGAGCATGATCATTGCGGTGACGGATCTCGCCCGCATTTCTGCAATTCGCCTGGAGGCGCTGGCCGCAGACGATTTGCCGAATCGCGGCCCGGGACTGGCCCTCAACGGGAACTTTGTGGTGAGTGAATTCGGTGTGGAAATGGCATCTCCTGACGCTCCCGACCAATGGCAACCGGTTAAGCTTAAACATCCGATGGCTGATTTTTCACAGCAGGGGTTTGCTCCGGAAAACTTGATCGATGGGGACCCAATGAATCGTGGATGGGCGGCAGTTCCCCAGGTAGGCAAAACCCATTGGGTAACGTTTCAGCTGGAGTCGCCTGTGGCACCGACACCGGGAACTCGGTTCCGTTTTACATTGCACCAGAATTTCGATACCAACCATCAACTTGGCCGATTTCGAATTTCTCTTTCGCCCAGCATGCAACCGGTGGGCGTCAGCGTTTCGGACGAGTTGCTCGAAACACTGGCTGCTGAACCGACGACATGGAATGAGCAGCAACGCAATCAGTTCCGCGAATTGTTGAGGAATGGCAGTCCCGCGCTAAAAGCCTTACAGCAAGATCTGGTGGTGATCGAGAAACCTTTGCCATTGGATCCCGGGATTGTGCAACGACGGGAGCAGATCAAAATGCTTTCCGTAGTGACCCCGCGCGACGCCGAGCTGGTCCGGTTGGAAAAAGACTCTATGCAGAGTCAATTGCAACTCGACAAGTTACGGTTGACTGCCGCTCAGGATTTGTCGTGGGCCCTGATCAACAGCCCGGCGTTTTTGTTTAACCATTAAATCCGTTGACTCTATTCGGCAGCTTCCAACAAAAGGAATGAACCATGTTTCGAATCGTCGGTTCTAAAGGCAAAGACTTGTGCGACCCGCATTTGGCTCCCTCGCGGCGCGATGTCTTGCGCGTAGGCGGGTCCGGTATCCTGGGTCTTTCCTTGGGCTCGTTGTTGAAATTGCAATCTGTGGCGGCGGCATCGCCGCTTAGCGAACGACCGGGATGGGGCAAGGCCAAGAGCATTATCATGGTCTATCTCCAAGGTGGTCCGAGCCATATCGACCTGTGGGATCCGAAGGAAGACGTTCCCGACAACGTGCGCAGCGTTTTCAAATCGGTCTCGACGAAAATTCCGGGTATCAATTTCACTGAGAATTTGCCCAAGCTTTCGCAGCTCAATGATCGGTTCACCATGATTCGTTCGCTGAGCTATTCGCCGAATGGACTCTTCAACCACACGGCCGCCATTTACCAAATGATGACGGGCTACACGACAGACAAAGTTAGTCCGTCAGGACAATTGGAACCTCCGAATGCCAAAGATTTTCCGAACTTTGGCTCTCACCTGATTCGCATGCGTCCGGTGGATGAACCGATGTTGCCTTTTGTGATGCTTCCGCGTCCTTTGCAAGAAAGTAATGTGATTGGGAAGGGCGGTTCGGCGGGCTTCCTGGGCAAGGCGTTTGATCCCTACACATTGTTTCCTGAAGGCGACGACATGGACATGACCAAAATGTCCCGCATCAAGGTCAATGATTTGAAATTGCCAGATGAGGTCTTTT
>WBZS01000899.1_pt1 | contig 28623 bp, 25 predicted proteins | sample 5204201 | NCBI WGS metagenome assembly WBZS01 (sample SAMN12344357, study PRJNA552823) | activated sludge metagenome | biome: Activated sludge suspended growth; feature: Nitrification reactor; material: Wastewater; isolation source: activated sludge from nitrification reactor of wastewater... | reverse complement strand
CGGCTCTACAAACAACCCCTCCCGCGCGGCGAGTTCGCCGTGAACACGGTAGGTGTCGGGGTCGGGCGCGGCGATGGCCCAGCCGCCCGACTCGCGCACCGCGCGCAGGGCGAGTTGCCCGTCCGGCGGCGCAGCCAGTTGCAGGCCTGAAACCGTGCCGTGGCAGGCGGCGATGGGTTCCACGTCGCGCCCTGCTGCGTAGGCGTCTACCACGGGCGCGCAGCCCTCGCCCTGCACGGCCACCAGGCGCGGCAGGCCGTCGGTCAACCCCAACGCCGCCCACTCCTGGAAGCCCTTCCACACGCTACTCAGCAAGCCGCCGCCGCCGACCGGCACATAGACCACATCAGGCGCGCGCCCCAACTGGTCGCAGATCTCGTAGGCGATGGTCTTGCAGCCCTCCATGCCGAAGGGGCTGAACTTGCGCGCCGTGACCATCATCATCCAGTTGTGGCGGTCGCACAGGTCGAGGACGTTGGCGAAGGTCTGAATCTCCACGTCGCGGTCCACGCCCAGGCCCTGCACGGCGCGCAGACGCGGACCGTACATCAGAATCTGGGCGATCTTGGCCCGCGACGCCTTCTCTAGTACGAACAGGTGGCCCGCCAGCCCCGCCCGTACGCCATAGGCGGACAGGCTTGCCCCCGCGTTGCCCGACGAGGTGGCCGCCCAGGCCGTCTTACCCACCTCGCGGGCGCGGCTCATGCTCACGGCGGCGATGCGGTCCTTGTAGGAGCCGGTGGGGCACATGCCCTCGAGCTTGAAGTGCAGATCGGGCAGCCCCCAGGCCGGCCCCAGGCTGGCGCTGAGCAGCAGCGGCGTATCGCCTTCGCCGAGGCTGACGATGTGGGCGCGGTCGCGCACCGGCAGCAGGTCGAAGGCGCGCCACATCCCGCGCCCCTGCGGCTCGAACTCATCGCGCAGCCGGTCCAGCTCGTAGACGATTTCTAGCGTCCCACCGCAGACCGGGCAGCGGTTGATGTCCGCGTCCGGCATGGCATGGCCGCACATCAGGCAGCGCAGGCTGAACTTGTCGCTGGTATCGGGCATACTGTCTCCATTGGGCGACCCGCGCCCACCTACCCCAGCGCCGCCGCCAGCGCGGCATCGGTCGCCACGACCGTGGCGTCGATGTCGTCGGCGGTGTGGGCCGCCGAGATGTACCACGTCCCGCGCAGGATAGTCCGCACGCCGCGCACCGCCAGCTGGGCGACAAACTTCTGGTAGAGGGTCTGGTCGCGGGCCGCATAGTCGCGGTAGTCGACGATGGCGGGGCGATTGGTGAAGGCCAGCTGCACGGCGGGACCGACCCCGCCCGCCACGCACGGGACGCCGTGCCGGGCGCATACGGCCCGCAGCCCGTCGCGCAGGCGGTCGCCCATCGCGAACAGGTGCGGGTAGACTGTGTCCCGCTCCCGTTCGAGGTAGGCGACGGCCGCGTTTGCGCCCGCCATGACCAGCGGGTGGGTGTTGTACGTCCCGCCGTGCAGCACCGAGCCGTTGACGATGAGATCCATCAACTCACGCCGGCCCGCGATGGCGGCCAGGGGCAACCCGGCAGCGATCCCCTTGGCGTAGGTCGCCAGGTCCGGCGTGACGCCGTACAGTTCCTGCGCCCCGCCGAGAGCCACGCGAAAGCCGGTGATAACCTCGTCGAAGATGAGCACGACGCCGTACTGCTCGGTCAGCCGCCGCAGCCCTTCGAGATAGCCCGGCCCCGGCGCGATGCCGCCGGAGTTGACCATGATCGGCTCGGTGATGAGAGCGGCCACCTCGTGGCCCCGCTCGCGGAGCGTCGCTTCCACCACCTCCAGGTCATTCCAGGGCAGGACGATGACCTCTTCGAGGACGTGGCCCACCATGCCGCCGCTGCCGGGGACGGCATGGGGCTGCTCGCGTGGCCCGGCCTGGGCCGGGTTGGGCCAGTAGCTAATGATGACCGGGTCGGGCCAGCCGTGGTAGTGGCCCTCGAACTTGATGTACTTCTCGCGGCCGGTGGCGGCGCGGGCGATGCGCAGCGCCGAGGCGACCGCCTCCGAGCCGGAGCCGTTGTAGCGCACCAGGCCCGCCACCGGCAGGATACGCTGGAGCCGCTCTGACAGCTCGATTTCCACGACATGCTCGCCGGCCGAGATGAGCAGCTGGCCGACCTGCTCGCGCACGGCATCGATCACCGGCTGAGGGCTGTGGCCCAGCAGCAGCGGCCCCTGGCCCAGCACGTAGTCGATGTACTCGTTGCCGTCCACGTCGTAGATGCGCGGGCCGACGCCGCGCTCGAAGTACAGCGGCCCCGGCTGCTCGGCCAGACGCACGCCGCTGCCGACGCCGCCCGCCAGGGAGTTCCTCGCCCGTTCCAGCAACGCCTGCGACCTGGCGCGCGAGTAGGTCATCTGTGGCTCCTCGTTCAATCGTCGATTTGTCGAGTGTATACAATGCCGGGAACTGTTGGAGCCGATGATAGCCGAGGCAGGGCGAGGGTGTCAACTCCAAGGGCGACGGCGAAGACGGCCGAATGGCTGCGGCGCACCTGCTCGCGGCGGATGGACACATCCGCCGCCCGACGCCCACAGATGCGCTGGATGTGACCATCCAGCGCGAGCCGGCATGTAATGAAACAGTCGGGTTGACAGAGATAGCAACCCCACTAGAATAGCAGCACCTGGCGCGGGCAGTCGGGCAGGGAGACCCTGCCCCTACAGATGCGCGTCCTTGTTGCCAAAGGATGGATCATGACGACCCCTGACCCCACTGGCCGCCGCCCCAGCGCCCTGGTCACCGGGGCCTCGGCCGGTATAGGCGCGGCCTTTGCTGAGCGACTGGCCCACAACGAAGGCCTTCGTCAACGCCTTCACCCAGGCGCTGGCGGGCGAGCTTCAGGGAACAGGCGTCCAGGTTCAGGCGTTGTGCCCCGGCGTCGTCCGTACCGAGTTCCACGAGCGCCAGGGGCTGGACCCTAACCGCTTCCCGCCCGCCGCCGTGATGACGCCCGAAGATGTGGTCACCGCTTCGCTGGCCGGTCTCAAGCTGGGCGAGATCATCTGTATCCCGGCCCTGGCCGACCCCACGCTCATCGTCCAATGGCAGGCCGCCGAGCGCGCCCTGTTGCCTGGGGGCGACGCGGGTGCGCTAGCCGAACGGTATCGCCACTAGAGCAGGTCAACTGTCATGAGCAACCTGGACACAGCGCGCCGCTACTTGAATGCCATCGAGGCAGGGGCCGATCCCGATGTCCTGGCGAACTTCTTCGCCCTCGACGTGACGCAGGTGGAATACCCCAACCGCCTCGTGCCCAACGGCGCGACGCGCGACCTGGCCGCCTTGCTGGAAGGCAGCCGCCGCGGCAAGCAGGCGGTGTCCGCGCAACGCTACGACATCCAGCGCGCCTTCGAGATAGGCGACACAGTGATCTTGGAAGTCCTGTGGACGGGCATCCTGGCGATACCCGTTGGCTCCATCCCCGTCGGCGGTGAGATGCGTGCCCACTTCGCCGTCTTCATCGACTTCCGCGACGGCAAGATCGTCCGCCAGCACAACTACGACTGCTTCGAGCCGTGGTAGGTCCCCCTCATGCTGGGGAGAAGGAAGAGTCACATGCCCGACACCCCGCTCATGGAGGCGAGCGACGCACAACTGGCCCTCGCCGTCCAGGACAACCTGTTTGCCCTGTTCCGCGCCATGGCTGCCCTGCCTGACGCCGAGCTTCACGAGACGCCCGCCCTCGCGTACCATCACGCCTTCCCCACCAGCCCCATGTTCAAGGGCGTCTGGCAGACGCGGCTGACGCCCGACACCGCTGACGCCAGTATCGCCGACACCCTGGCCTGGTTCCAGGCGCGTGGCGCGCCCTACGTGTTCTGGTGGACAGGCCCCGGCGACGAGCCGACTGACCTGCCCGACCGCCTCCAGGCCCACGGCTTCGCCGCCAACATCGTCGGCGACCCTGGCATGGCCTTCGACCTGGACACGCTGGTGCAGCCGAGCCTGCCACCCGGCCTGACCATCGTCCGCGCCACCGACCGTCGCACCCTGGAAGACTGGCGCGACGTGTTCGTCGCTGCCTACGAGGTTCCGCCCTTTGCGGGCCAGGCCTGGGTCGACGCGACGCTCAGCCTCGGCCCAGAGGCTGCTCCGTGGCAATTGTACGTGGGCTATCTGGACGGCGAACCCGTCGCCACCACCATCCTCTTCACCGGGGCTGGGGTCGCCAGCGTGTACGGCGTGGGCACGTTGCCGGCCGCGCGCGGCCGCGGCGTCGGTGGGGCGATTACTCTGTGGCCCCTCGTCGAGGCACGGGCGCGGGGCTATCGCTACGCCGTGCTCTTCGCGACGGAGATGGGCCACCCGGTTTATCGGCGGCTAGGGTTCCGCGATGTCGGCTCGATGATTGGCCGCTACCTGTGGTGGGGCGGCTGAGCCAGTCAGGCTGTTCCAGGAGGCGAGCCAGGATGCGCGCTTTGCTGACCGGCGGGACCGGCGTTATCGACCAGCCCCCGCCAGCCACTGGATAGCATCGACCAGGTGAGAATCATGATGGAACCCACCGACTCCCTACTGCCACCCGACGAAGGCCGCAATCCCATCTACACGGATCGCCTGGGCCTGGATCGACTCATCTTCTTTAGCGATGCCGTCGTTGCCATCGCCATCACACTGCTGGCGCTGGACATTCGCCTGCCGCCCAGCGCGGGCCAGCTCTCCAACCAGGAACTGCTCCGGCAGCTTGTTGACATCTGGCCGTCGTACCTGGGCTATGTGGTCAGCTTCCTGGTCATCGGTGCGTTCTGGATCGGCCATCACCGCAAGTTTCGCCTGATAGAGCGCTACAATAGCCGCCTGTTGTTCCTCAACTTGCTCATGCTGATGACCATCGCCTTCATTCCCTTTCCCACCGCTGTGCTCAGCGAGTACGGCAATCGCACTGCCACCATCTTCTACGCCCTGGCCATCGCTGTCGTTGGGCTTATGTCCGCCCTGGAGTGGTGGTACGCTCTGCGCCTCGAGTTAGTGACACCGGGGCTGACCGCCAGCGAACGGCGGCGGCACGCTCTGCGCCCCCTCATCATCACAGGCGTCTTCCTGCTCTCCATTCCCATCGCCTTCGTCACCCCAACCCTCGCGATGCTGTCGTGGTTGCTCGTCATCCCAGCGCTACGCTGGGCGGGCTGACGCAGCAACTTGAAGCGAGTTCACCAATTGGTCGCGCCGGATGTCGATTTCGCCGCACCTCGTGCGTCGATAGGGTAGAACGACGTCACTGTGCACAGCAAGGAGATGACACGATGCAGTATCTGCTCTTGATCTACGGCGACGAGAAGGCGGCTGAGGCCTACATGGCTTCGAATCCTGAGGCGGCCCAGGCCGACATGACCGAATACTTCACCTTCACCGACGAGGTGGGTAAGGCCGGCGTGCTGCGTGGCGGCGAGGGATTGTATCCAACCTCGGCGGCGACCACCATCCGCGTCCGCGACGGCAAGACCCTGACCACCCACGGCCCCTTCGCCGAGACGAAGGAGCAACTCGGCGGCTACTACGTCGTCGAGTGCGAGAACCTGGACCAGGCGATTCACTGGGCGAGCAAGATTCCGGGCGCTCGCCAGGGTAGCATCGAGATTCGGCCCATCATGGAGTTTACCCGCGAGTAGATTGAGCCTGCGCCCACCGGCCCCGCTGTGTCGGTGGGCGCGTTCGCCCCTGCCATGACCACTGTCTCCCCGACTACGCCGGATGACCAGCGGCATGCCGTCGAGCGCGCCTACCGCCGCGAGGCGGGCCAGGTTCTCGCCACCCTCATCGGCTGGCTGGGCGACTTCGACCTGGCCCAGGATGCCCTGCAAGACGCCTTCCTGGCCGCCGTCGAGCGCTGGCCTGAGAAGGCCCCGCGCAACCCCGGCGCGTGGCTGACCGTCACGGCTCGCCGCAAGGCCATCGACCGCCGCCGCCGTGACCGCGCCACACCCCTCGACGACGAGCCGCTGGCCGCGCTGCCCGACCCTGGCCCCTCCATCGAGGATGAGATTCAGGCCCTGGGCGAGATTCCCGACGAGCGGCTCAAACTCATCTTCACCTGCTGCCACCCCGCCTTGCCCCCCGACCAGCAGGTCGCGCTGACGCTGCACAGCCTGGGCGGCCTGACCACGGCCGAGGTAGCCGCCGCCTTCCTGACGCCCGTGCCGACGATGGCCCAGCGCCTCGTGCGCGCCAAGCGCAAGATTCGCGATGCGGGTATCCCCTACCAGGTTCCGCCCGCGCACCTGTTGGCCGAACGCCTGGAGTCGGTCCTGGCGGTGCTATATCTTGTCTTCACCGAGGGCTACGCGGCGACGGCGGGCGATGCCCTGATTCGCCAGGAACTGTGCGAGGAAGCGATTCGACTGGCGCGGGCGCTGGAGGGGCTGATTCGTGGCGAGGTGACTGACGTGGCCGAGCGCGGCTACGCCGAGGTGGTCGGCCTGCTGGCCCTGCTGCTGTTACAGCATTCGCGGCGTCGCGCTCGCCTCGACCCCGGCGGCCAGATGGTGCTGTTGGAGGACCAGGATCGCCGGCAGTGGGACCAGCGCAACATCCACGAGGGCCTGGCGCTGCTGGACAAGGCGCTGCACATGCGGCGGCCCGGCCCCTACCAGATTCAGGCTGCCATCGCCGCCCTGCACGCCCAGGCGGATCGAGCCGAGGATACTGACTGGCCGCAGATCGCCGCGCTGTACCGCGAGCTACGCCGCCACATCGACACGCCGGTCATCCGCCTCAACGAGGCCGTGGCCGTCTCCCTGGCCTATGGCCCGCACAAGGGCCTCGCCATCCTGTCCGGCGTAGCGCCGGGCGGCGACCTGGACGGCTACGCCCCCTACCACCTGGCGCGCGCCGACATGCTGCGCCGCGCGGGGCAGACAGACGCCGCCCGCCGCGCCTACCAGACCGCCCTCGACCTGACGCGAAACGACGTGGAGCGCGCCGCCATCCTGCGTCGGTTGCGGACGCTGGGCGACGCAGGGTAGGTTGTGAACTCAGGGGACACTGGCGTAGTAGATGTCGCGCGTGTCGTCCTGAGCTTCCCACGCCATGTGCGCCTGCCCTCGCGCGTCCACCCGCAATGGTGGCTTGACCGAGCGGGCCGCCGTCCGCGAGACGTTCAAGGCGGTGGGCGGTGTGAGCGTGGGCGTGACGCCGGACGCCAGAAGCAGGGCGTGGCCCTCGGCGACGCGCCCTGTCCCGCCGCTGACGCCGCGCTCGTCGCGCCGGCCTCGCTCGGCGATCGGCCGCGCAGGGCGAACAGTGCGCCGCCCGCCACCGCCGCCACCACGAGCAGCCCTACCAGGAGCATGCCTGCGCCGCCGCGCTGGCGGGCCTGGGGCGCATCGCTTGCGGTGACGGGTGGCTCGTCGGGGGCGACGGGCAGGCTATGTTACACGCTTCGGCCTGGCCCGGCAAACGCAGGCGTCCCCGCGCCTCAGCCGCCGCGCGGCGGGTACTTCGCCGCCAGCCGCTGTAGCGTGTTGATGCCGCGCCAGGTGGCCCGTCGGCGCAGGGCGCGCTCCAGGACCGCGTTGGAGAAAGTCGACTCGCTCTGCCGCCGGCGACACGCCCAGTAGATCTCGCGCTGGTGAACGTGGAACACGTCGATGTCGGTGGCGAAGGCGTGCACCTTCGCCACCGATGCCTCGTCGAGGGCGTCGCCCAGGAAGCCGACGTACAGCGCCATAGCCGCTGCCATCTCGGCCGGCGGGAAAGGCTGGTAGGCGGCCACGGCCGCCACCTCAGCGTCGCGGCGGAGGAACGTCGCCACGTCGTAGCCGAGGGCGTCGCGCAGGTGGGCCTCAATTCGCCGCTCCAGCGCCGCCGCGTCCGTCTCCGCCGTCTCGAACACGACGTTGCCGCTGGCGATGAAGGTCTCGACGCCCTCGAAGCCCAGCTCCTCAAATAACCGACGCAGCGCGTCCATCTTGACGGTGTGCCCGCCGACGTTGATGGCGCGCAGAAAGGCGATATGGCGCGGCATAGCACTCACTGCGGTGGCAGGCCGTGGTCGAAGTTGTAGTACAGGGTCTGGTAGCCCTGGCGGAAGTCGACCACGTCTTCCATGACCGTCGCCGGCGACTGCCCCTCGACCAGGATACGGCCCATGAAGTCGGCGATGACGTCCATCTCCGGCTCGCGCATCCCGTAGCGCGTTACCTCGATGGTCCCCAGGCGCAAGCCGCCTGGCCGGTCCCAATCGGCCGCGCTGTCGCCGGGGATGAGGTTCTTGTTCGTGACAAGGTTGGCCCGCGCCAGCAGGTGCGCCGTGTCCAGGCCGCCGCCGTAGGCCCGCACGTCGGCGATGACCTGATGCGTGCGCGTGTAGCCCTTGCGCGCGCCGAGCACGCGAATGCCGCGCCGCTCCAGCGCCGCACCGAGGGCCTGGGCGTTGCGGACGATCTGGGCCATGTAGGCCTGGCCGAACTCAATCATCTCGGCCGCCGAGACGGCCAGCGCGGCGACGCGGTTAACCTGATGCGTGGCCGCCAGGACGGGGAAGATGGCGTGGGTCAGCGGCTCGGTCAGCGCCGGGTCATCCCAGACGATGATGCCGCTCTGCGGCCCGCTAAAGGTCTTGCCCGCCGAGCCAGTCAGCGCCACCGCGCCCTCGCGTAGCGGATCCTGGAACTGGCCGCCCGCGATGAGGCCGATCTGGTGCGCGCCATCGAAGTAGAGCTTGCCGCCCCACTCCGCGATGATCTCACTCATCTCACGTAGTGGGAAGGGGAACAGGGTCATCGACGCGCCCACGGCGACGAGCTTTGGCCGCACCAGGGGCGCCACCTTGCGGAAAAGGTCCAGGTCCACCACCAGTTCGTCGGGGTTCATGGGCACGTCGACGATCTTCAGCCCGCGCACGCCAGCCGGCCCATCCCAGCGGTTGCTGGAATGGCCGCCGAAGGGCTGCGCGATGCTCATGATGACGTCGCCCGGCTCGGTCAGCGCGGTGTACACGGCCAGGTTGCCGATCATGCTGGCGACGAGGCGGTGGTCGGCGTAGCGGGCGCGCAGGGCCTGCTTGAGCAGCTCGACGCACAGCGCCTCGATCTCGTCGATGTACTTCGTCCCGGCGAACCAGCGGTTGACCTTGCCGATGTGGCCCTCGGCGGCGCGCGTGCCAACCTCCGATGCCAGCAGCGCGCGGACGGCCGGGCTGGTCGGCGCTTCAGGCGCGAGGAGGTTGATGCACTGCTCGCCGCGCCACTGCTCGTTGCGCCGCACGGCGGCGACGACGGCGTCTTGCATCGCCCGCCCATCCCGACAGGCATCCAGCACTGCCCGCGCCTGGGTCAGAATCTCCGTGTCGTGGACTTCCGTCAACTGCGATACCACTGCCTCTGTCATGCGATGTTCTCCTATGGGTTGCGCATCTCAGACCGCATCCCCCAGCCTGTCCAGCCCCTGGCCCGCCAGCCACGCATCCAGGCGGTCGAGCAGGCGCGTGACGTGTTGGAGCAGGTGCTCGTCCGGCGCGCCCGCCGCCCGCAGCGCCGCCGCCACATCGTCAGCCATTGCCGCTGGCAGCGTCGCGCAGAGGGTGACGGCCTGCTCGACCAGCCGCTTCTCGCCCGGATGCAGGACGCGGTTGACCGCGAACAGGATGTCGCAATAGCTGGCGAGCAGGGCCGCCAGGCGGTGGTTGACGCTAACGAGATCGCCCCGCCCGACGGCCTTCTCGATCTGGGCATAGTACGAGGGAATCACGTCTCGCAGCACGGGATGGTTGAGGGCGACGATGTTGCGCCGTAGCGGCTCGGGGTAGGGCGCGTGGCTCTCGGCCTGCAAGGCGGCGTACCAGCCGCGCGGGTCGTGCAGCGGTTGCGAGGCGCAGACCGTGTGCCAGAAGCAGGTGGAGTAGCCGAGGCTCGCCTGGTGGTCGTGAAGCACACGGCGCAGTTCCGCCGCTATCCAGTCAGCGTCGAAGTAGACCAGGTCGATCTCGAGGCCCGTGGGCGCGTGAAGCCACTCGTCTCCCGGCCCCCAGAAGGTGAGGCCCAGGCTGGCGCGGGAGGCCCCGCCCAGCGCCTCCACCAGCGCGCGGCGGTCGGCCAGCGGAACGTCGCCGCGCGTGTAGACGTAGATGTCGATGTCCGACATAGCGTCGGTAGCCCCGCTTGCGCGCGAGCCACCCAACGCTACCGCCTCCACCTGGGGGAGCGCGCCCAGGCGCTCGGCGATGCGGTGGGCGAGGGAGGGAGCGGGAGGCGTCAGCATAGTTCCGCTATTGTAGTCGCTCTTCCCTGGCCCTTCAAGCTGAACGGACCCCGCACCATCGCTTGACGCCTCAAGCAACAGACCACTCACTTCCCTTCGGGTGGTACAGCGCGGTATAATATCGCCAACGACGATGGCCATCGTGGCTTGAGGCGAGGGTGCGATGAACGTCACCATAGAAGATCTACGCTCGATCTTCCTCTTCGCCGAGTTTGATGATACCGAGCTGGCTCTCGTGCGCGAGATGATTACCGCGCGTGACTATACCCCCCGCACGATCATTTTTGCGCAGGGTGAGCCAAGCCCCGGCCTGTGGTTTGTGCGGCGCGGGCGGGTACGACTATATCGCATGGCGCCGTCGGGGCGCGAATTCACACTCTGTATCGCGCGCCTGGATCGTCTGCCGTGCATGGGCGCGTGCCCGTTGTTCGACGGTGACAAGTGCCCTGCGAACGCTCAAGCGCTGGATGACACAACTATCTACTTCATCGACCGCCAGCGCGCGCTGGACATCGCTGCCGACCACGCGGGCATGGTGACCCTGTTCGCGCGCGTGCTGGCGAACCATTCCCGTTATCTGATGCAACTCTCCTCTGGCCTGGCGCTCCGCTGTTCCTCTTCTCGCCTGATCGATCTCCTGTTAACCTACGCAGACGAGCGTGGGCGCGTCACCGCGCAAGGTGTCGAATTGGACTTAGGCGTGAGTCAGCAGTTGCTCGCCAGCATGTTGGGTGCAACGTCGCAGATGATCGCGCATGATTTCTTGCGACTCGAGCGTGCGGGCGTGATCGACGCCCAGGGCAAGCGGATTGTGATTCTGAGCCTGGAGCGACTCAAGGGCATGGCCTGAGAGTGTGACTTTTTTGGTAGTATTTTGGTCACACATACCATATACTGAGCCGCAAGTCCTTGCGGCTCAGTATCTTTTCCGCAGGATTGAGCGATGCGTGACTCCACTATCGAGGAATTGAAGACGATCCCCTTCCTGGCTTCGCTTGATACGGCCGCCCTCGCGGCGCTGGCAAGCTCGATGCAGGAGCGCACGTTCGGCAATCGCCGCCTTATCTTCCGCGAGGGCAGCCCGTGTTTGGGCCTGTACATCGTCAAGGCCGGCCAGGCCAAACTGGTTCAGACGCGCCATGACAAAGAACAACTCCTCGCTATTGTCGGCGCCGGCGACCCGCTTGACCTGGTACCTTTTCTGGATAACGGCCCGCATGCTTGCTCTGCGCTTGCGCGCGGCAAGGTGACGCTTTATTTTGTCGAGAGCAGTACCGCACGCGACTTGATTTGGAATACCCCGCCCCTTCTTTCGGCCGTCTTGCATACCGTCAGCGCCCGTTTGCGAACCCTGGCGATGCTGGCGAGTGACCTCGCCTTCAAAGATGTCACGGCACGTATTTGTCGGATTCTCCTCGATCAGGCGCAACACGAGGGCACGCGCCAGGCCGATGGCATTCATGTGAAACGCACGCTATCGCAGCAAGAGTTTGCGTCGCTGGCGGGCACAGTGCGCGAAGTCGCCTGGCGATCGCTCAAGAAGTTGGAGGAGGAAGGCATCGTGCGCATCGAACGCACGGAGATCACACTGCTCGACCTGGAACGCCTGGCGGCGATGGCGTAATCTGAAACGTCGCGCGAGCCGCTCGCGGTGCGGATTTATCTCAGGGAGATAGGTTAGATGTGTAGGCTAGCGATTTTTAGAACACGTCTTGCCATCCAGGTACTCGCGTTGCTCGCTGTGGGGGCGCTCGCCTTCGGTAGCGTTGCGACGGCCGCGCCGCCGGCGCAATCCGCCGACGAGGGGCAAAAGCTCTTCACCGAAAAGTGTGTCGCGTGTCACACCATCGGCAAAGGCCCGTTGGTAGGCCCCGACCTACAGGGTGTGACGACCCAGCGTGACCCGGCGTGGTTGACCAAATGGATGACTGCGCCCGACCAGATGCTGGCCGCTAAAGACCCGACGGCAATGCAACTCCTTGCGCAATACAACAATATTCCAATGCCGAATCTGGGGCTGACCGACTCCCAGGTCGCGTCACTCATCGCGTTTTTGGGCGCGGGTCAGGCCAGCGCGTCCACCGCGCCGGCGGCTCCCGAATCATCAGCGGGCGACACTGCCAATGGCAAGGCGCTCTTTACCGGCGCGCAGCGATTAACCAACGGTGGTCCGCCGTGTATGGGTTGTCACAGCGCCGGTGCGATCGGCGCGCTGGGCGGCGGCGCGCTGGGACCGGACCTGACAACCGCATACACCAGGTACGGCGGTAGCGCAGGCACCACAGCATTCCTGGGCGGCGTACCCACCCCCATCATGAACGCGGTGTGGAGCAGTAACCCGCTCACGCCGCAAGAGCAAGCCGACCTGGTCGCGTTCCTCGGGCAGGTGGCGGTGAGCGAACGTCCAATGGATATGGTCCGACAACTGGCCCTCATCGTCGCCATCGTCACGGTTATCCTGCTTGCCATCGTGCAACTGTACTGGCGCAAGCGATTGGTGGCGGTACGGCGTCCGCTTGTACAGCGCGCGCGGCTGCCTAAGACGTAAGCGCCAGGTATTCTGCTGCATCGTCAGCTTCTGCCTCTTGAGGAGTGGATACAATGGGCTGGATCCAGGACCTCGTCAATCCCAAAGCGCGCCAGTGGGAAGAGTTCTATCGCAATCGCTGGCAACACGACAATGTGATTCGTAGCACCCACGGCGTCAACTGCACGGGCGGTTGTTCCTGGGCGGTCTATGTCAAAGACGGCATCATCACCTGGGAAATGCAGCAGACCGATTACCCCCTGCTGGAGCCGGGTCTGCCGCCCTACGAGCCGCGCGGCTGTCAGCGCGGCATCTCTGCGTCGTGGTACGTGTATAGCCCGATCCGTGTCAAGTACCCCTACGTGCGCGGGCCGTTGATGGACTTGTGGCGCGAAGCAAAGGCGAAGAACGCGAACCCCATCGAGGCGTGGGGGTCGATTGTCGAAGATGACACCAAGCGCGCGCGCTATCAGAAGGCGCGCGGCAAGGGTGGCTTTCGCCGTTCGAACTGGGACGAGGTGCTAGAAATCGTCGCTGCCTCCACGCTCTATACCGCGAAAACCTACGGGCCTGATCGCGTGTTCGGTTTCTCGCCGATTCCCGCCATGTCGTACCTGTCATACGCCGGAGGGTCGCGCTTCCTACAGCTGTTTGGCGGCGTGAATATGAGCTTCTACGATTGGTACGCCGACCTGCCGAATGCGTTCCCCGAGATCTGGGGCGATCAAACCGACGTGTGTGAGAGTGCGGACTGGTACAACAGCCAGTACATCATCGCGATGGGGTCGAATCCCAATATGACGCGCACGCCCGACGTGCATTTCATCTCCGAGGCGCGGCACAATGGCGCCAAGTTCGTCGTCATCTCGCCCGATTTCTCCCAGGTCGCCAAGTACTCCGACTGGTGGATTCCTGTGCAGGCCGGACAGGACACTGCAATGTGGATGGCGATCAATCACGTCATTCTTCAAGAATTTCATACTAACAAGAAGGTCCCGTACTTTGTCGACTACCTCAAGCAGTACACCGACGGCCCGTTCCTCGTGAACCTGACCAAGAACGGCGCAGGTTACAAGGCGGGGCAACTCCTGCGCGCGAATCGCGTCGCCCGTTACAGGGACGTCGAGAATGGCGAGTGGAAGCTGCTCGTCTTTGATGCCACGACCAATCAGCCCAAGATGCCGAAAGGTAGCGTCGGCTATCGCTGGCAGAGCCAGAAGGGGCAATGGAATCTGAAGATGGAGGACGGCCTGGACGATACGCCCATCGACCCAACGTTGTCGTTCCTCGATCAACATGACGAAGTTGTACAGGTCGAGTTCTACGAATTCGCGTCGGGCAAGACGTTCTTGCGTGGCGTGCCCGTCAGGTACATCGAAACGAGCGAGGGGCGCGTGCCGGTGGCTACCGCCTTCGATCTGCTCGTCGCCCAGTTTGGCGTGTCGCGCGGTTTGCCGGGCGATTACGCCCAAGATTACGACGATATGACGCCGTACACTCCCGCGTGGCAGGAGCAGTACACGGGCATCGGGCGCGACACCATCATTCGCCTCGCGCGCGAGTTCGCGGCGAATGCGGAGGCGACGAACGGCAAGTCGATGATCATCATCGGCGCCAGCATCAATCACTGGTACAACAACAACCTGTCGTATCGCGCGCCGATCACTGCGCTGATTCTGTGCGGCTGTTGCGGCGTGAACGGCGGCGGCATGAACCACTATGTCGGCCAGGAAAAGCTGACGCTCGTCGCGCCGTGGACATCCCTCGCGTTTGCCCTCGACTGGGTCAAGCCGCCACGCCGCCAGCAAACGCCGACCTGGCATTACGTGAACAGCGACCAGTGGCGCTATGAAGGCGATTTCACCGATTACGCCCCTGTCCCGCCGGATGCCAAATGGGCCAAGGGCCACGCGATGGATCAAGAGACGCGCGCGGTGCGCATGGGGTGGATGCCGTACTACCCACAGTTCAATCGAAACCCGTTCGATCTGGCGCGCGAGGGAGCAACGACCGACGAGACGATTCGCTCGGTGGTCGATCAGCTGCAATCTGGTGAGCTGGGATTTGCGGTGGACGATCCCGACGCGAAAGAAAACTGGCCTCGCGTGTGGTTCATCTGGCGCGGCAACGCCATCATGGCGAGCGCGAAGGGGCACGAGTTCTTCCTGCGGCATTATCTTGGCACCCACGACAACGCCATCGCAGAAGAACACGCGAAAGGCAAGGTCAAGACTGTCACGTTCCGCGAGCCGGCGCCGCGCGGCAAGATGGATTTGGTCGTGGACATCAACTTCCGCATGGACACGTCCGCGCTCTACTCCGACATCATTCTGCCGACAGCGATGTGGTACGAGAAGAACGATCTGAACACGACCGACCTGCACTCCTTCGTGCATCCGCTGGGGCAGGCCGTGCCGCCGGTGTGGGAAGCGAAATCGGACTGGGAGATTTTCAAGGCGTTCGCAAAGAAGGTGAGCGAACTCGCGCCGACTATTTTTCCCGAACCCGTCAAGGACGTGGTCGCCTACCCGTTGTTGCACGACACACCCGACGAACTGGCGCAGACCCAGGTCCAGGATTGGCGGGCGGGTGAGTGCGAGCCGATTCCTGGCAAGACGATGCCGCATCTCGCCGTTGTCGAGCGTGATTACAAGAATCTCTATCATCGTTTCATCTCGCTCGGCCCCCTGATGCGGAAAGACGGTATCAGCGGCAATGGCGTGCATGTTCCCATCGCCGAACAGTACGATGAGCTGGTGAAGAATCCTGTCGGTATCTCGCCCGACCCGCGCCATATGCGCTGTGTGGAGTGGGGCGGCCAACGATACCCCAGCCTCGAAGATGCGCTCGACGCGGCGAATACGTTGCTCGCCCTCGCGCCCGAGACGAACGGGGAAGTCGCCTACAATGCGTTCAAGCACGAAGAAGAGCTTGTCGGCGTGCCCCTCGCCGACCTCGCGGAAGAGGTGCGCGGCGTGCGCATGACGTTCCTCGACATCACGCGCCAGGTACGCCGCACGCTGATTAGCCCCTGTTGGACGGGGATCGTCAACGACGGTCGCGCGTATGCCGCGTGGTGCATGAACATCGAGCGCCTGGTGCCGTGGCGCACGCTCACGGGCCGCCAGCATTTCTACGTTGACCATCTGCACTATCTCGACTTCGGCGAGCATCTGCCGACGTACAAGCCGAAGCTCAATCCGGTGCGCACCGGCGACGTGGTAGAGAGCCTGGTGGACGATCAGAGCCTGGTGTTGAACTACATCACACCGCATGGTAAGTGGCACATCCACTCGACGTACTACGACAATCAGCGCATGCTCACGCTCTCGCGCGGTATCGAGCCGTGCTGGATCAACGACAAGGATGCGGAAACAATTGGTGTGAACGACAACGACTGGGTGGAGGTGTACAACGACAACGGCGTGATGGTGACGCGCGCGGCGGTCAGCGCGCGGGTGCAGCAAGGCACGTGCATGGTCTATCACGCGCCGGAGCGCACGCTCTCGATTCCCAAATCGCAGGTGCGCGGCGGACGGCGCGGCGGTGCGCACAACAGTCTCACGCGCACGCGCATTAACCCGGTGCAGCTTGCGGGCGGCTACGCGCAGTTTACGTATGGCTTCAACTACTGGGGGCCGATCGGCATCTTCACGCGCGACACCTACTGTGTCGTCAGGAAGCTTGCGAAATTGGAGTGGTGACATGAATATCCGCGCGCAAGTCTCTATGGTCTTTCACCTCGACAAGTGCATCGGTTGCCATACGTGCAGCATCGCGTGCAAGAATATCTGGACCGATCGCAAGGGCGCCGAGTACATGTGGTGGAACAACGTCGAGACCAAGCCGGGCACCGGCTATCCAACTCAATGGGAAGACCAGGAAACGTATAAGGGTGGCTGGGAGAAGCACAACGGCGATCTCAAATTGAAACTACAGGGTCGCACCCAGGGTTTGGGGAACATCTTCTTCAATCCCAACCTGCCGACGATGGATGACTATTACGAGCCGTGGACGTACCAGTTCGAAGAGCTGTTCAACGCACCCGAAGGCGACGATCAACCGACCGCGCGCCCGATTTCGCTCATCACCGGTAAGCCGATCGACATTCAGGCGGGACCTAACTGGGATGACGACCTGGGCGGTTCGCCAGTCTATGCCAAGAACGACGTCAACCTCGACGCGCTTTCCGAGGACGAGCGCGCGCAGATGCAGGAACTCGAACACCTCGTGTTTTTCTATTTGCCGCGCATTTGCAATCATTGTCTGAACCCGGGGTGCGTCGCGGCCTGCCCGGCCGGCGCAATCTACAAGCGCGGCGAGGATGGCATCGTCCTGTTGAGCCAGGATAAATGCCGCGCGTGGCGTATGTGCATCTCCGGTTGCCCATACAAGAAGACGTATTTCAACTGGTCAACTGGGAAGTCGGAAAAATGCATCCTGTGTTATCCGCGCCTCGAAAGTGGCCAACCGCCCGCTTGTTTCCATTCGTGTGTCGGACGCATTCGCTATCTGGGCGTGATTCTGTACGACGCGGACCGCATCGTGGAGGTCGCCTCGGCGGTGGCCCCGGCTTTGGTGGAGGCTCAACGCACAATCATCGAGGACCCCTTCAACCCGGACGTTATCGCGTCGGCCAGGGCGAATGGGGTGACCGACCAGCTGATCGATGCCGCCCAAAAATCGCCGGTCTACAAGTTCGTGAAGCAATGGAAGATCGCGCTGCCGCTACACCCGGAGTATCGCACCGTGCCGATGTTGTTCTACGTGCCGCCGATGCTGCCGGTGCTCGCCAAGATGAAGGACGGGCAGTACGACATAGGCGCGCTCGATCGCGAAGGGCTGCATCCGCTCATCAGTTCCCTCGACCGCGCGCGCCTGCCGATCAAGTACATGGCGAGCTTGTTCTCGGCGGGCAACACCAACCTTGTTAACATGGTGTATCACAAACTCATCGCCGTGCGCATCTATATGCGTAGCAAACGTGTGAACGATGTGCCAGAGGACGAGGTGCGCCAGGCGCTCGCGCTGGGCGGTACTACAGCCGAAGAAGTAGAAGCGATCTACCATCTCACGGCGATGCCGACCTTTGAAGAACGCTTTGTCGTGCCGCCGCTCGCGCGCGAGCAGGCCATCGAGGCGACAGCCGATCCATTCACGCGCAAGCGCGAAGGCGGTTTCGGCTTCCGCAAAGCGCCGGTGCGAGGATCGTAAGATGCAACACCTGGTTCATCTGTTCGCCACGCTGCTCGATTATCCGTCGCCGGCACTGCCGGATGTGGCGCGAGAATGCGCCGATTTGGTTGCGCCGCTCAGTGTCGAAGCGGCGGGCATCGTGGGCGATTTTCAATCGCTTGCCGCGTCCACTGATCTGGGAAGGATGGAGGAGATCTATACGGGGTTCTTTGAACTCAACGCCATGGCGTATCCCTACGTCGGCTACCATCTCTTTGGCGAGACTTACAAGCGCAGTGTGTTCTTGCTAGGCCTGCAAGAATGCTACGCCGCGCACAACTATACACACGGCGTCGAACTCGCCGACCATCTCGTCGTAATATTGCGCTTCGTCGCCGAATGCCCAGACGAGGCAGCCGTCGACGAACTGGTGAACGAGGCGCTCCTGCCCACGCTGGCCAAGATGGCCGGTACATCGGCGGAAGACGAGACAGGAGAGGTCGAATCGGCGGCCTTCCAACGCGGGTACTCGATCTACCAGCGACTGTTGCACGCCTTGCAACTGACGCTCGAGGCGTTGCGCTGTGAGGCGGTGGCGACGTAGATGGCTGTGCGTGGCCGTTGGGTATCGGCCACCAAGACGTTAGGCCCTTGCCACACGTAGGAGGTAATCGAAACATGCAAAACGCGACTCCCCTGAATGTGGTGCTGTACGTCGTGTTTCCCTACTTTGCTGTGGGCCTGGCGATCGTAGTCACTGTGATGCGCTATTTCAACGACCGATTCTCTTTTTCCAGTCTCTCGTCCCAGTTCCTCGAAAACCGCAGGCTGTTCTGGGGCTCGGTGCCGTGGCACTACGCCATCACCCTCATCCTGGGCGCACATCTCGCCGCCGCGCTCTTTCCATCGCTGTGGGGCGACCTGATTTCGAGCGAAGCGCGCCTGTACGTCATGGAAGTAACCGGGATCGCGCTCGCGGTGGTGGCGATCCTGGGCCTTTCGCTGCTGATCCTTCGCCGCCTGAGGGATGCGCGCGTGCGGGCGGTGACGACGTGGATGGACTGGCTGCTCCTGGCGCTCTTGCTCCTACAGGTGATTCTGGGATTTTGGATCGCGCTGTTTTACCGCTGGGGTTCGGATTGGTATCTGCATATCGCCGTGCCCTGGCTCTATTCCCTTATAACGTTCAACCCCCAGATTCAGTACGTCACGGCCTTGCCCTGGGTCGTGCAGCACCATTTCCTGAATGCCTTTCTCATCGTGCTGCTTCTCCCCTTCTCACGACTCGTCCATCTCTTGTCGTTCCCGTTCACGTACTGGTGGCGGCCCTATCAAGTTATCATCTGGAATCGCCATCAGAAAACAGACAAGACATGACGACTCTGGCCGAGCTGTTGCCAGCCAGCGTCGCGCACCACCGCACGCTGTGCCCGTGCCAGGTGCTTGGTGTGCGCATGGGTATGCGCGCCGGCGCATTGCTCGATCTCGACTGGCCGCAAGCGGACAAGCGGTTGCTGACGAGTGTCGAGACCGATGGCTGCGTGACCGATGGCATAGCCGCGGCGACCTTCACCGATATGCACAGCGAACGCGCGCTACGGAGCGTATCTCGCGGCGAAGCCCGAACTGTTGCGCGCCAGTACGCGCCGGGGAAGATCGACCGTTGGCGCGCGCAACTCGCTGGCTATCAACGGATGCCGGATGAGCGATATGACTGCTCCCACACCTGCCCACCGAAATCCCCTGATTGATGCGATCGCGACTCTATACCCCGGCTATTTTGCGCTGGTGATGGCGACGGGCATCGTTTCGATCGCCGCCCACTTGTTGGCAATGGCCCCTATTGCGTGGGCGCTCTTTCGCATTAATCAAGTGGCATACGTCGTGCTCTGGTTGCTCACGCTGGCGCGTCTCATTCGATTCACTCCGAATCTGGTCGCTGACCTGACGAGCCATGCGCGTGGACCAGGATTCTTCACCCTCGTGGCAGGGACAAGCGTGCTGGGCGGCCAGTACGTTCTTATCGCCCATGACGTGGCGACTGCCAGCGGCTTGTGGTTTCTGGCAATCGCGCTGTGGTTCTTGCTGACTTACACCTTCTTTGTTGCTGTGACCGTGAGCGATATCAAGCCCAGCATTGAGGTTGGGCTAAATGGGGGCTGGCTGCTCGCAGTCGTTGCCACACAATCCGTTGCGCTCTTGAGCGTCGGCGTCGCACCCCAATTCCCCGACTGGCAACCCGTCATTCTTATGTTCTCGCTCACGCTGTTTCTCATCGGCTGCGCGCTGTATCTCTTCATCACCACCTTGATCTTCTATCGCTTTACATTTTTTCGCCTTGCCCCCGAGTTGCTTACCCCTCCCTACTGGATCAACATGGGCGCCGTCGCTATCACGACGTTTGCCGGGGCGACTTTGATCTTGAATGCATCCGCATGGTCGCTTCTCCAAGAGATTCTTCCCTTCCTTAAAGGCTTTACGTTGTTCGCCTGGTCCATTGCGACCTGGTGGATTCCGTTGCTCCTGATCCTGGGTATATGGCGGCATGTTTACAAGCGTGTCCCCTTGACGTACGATCCCCAGTATTGGGGCATGGTTTTTCCTTTGGGAATGTACACGGTCAGCACCCTCGAGGTGGCGCGGGCAACGGGGCTGGCGTTCCTGCTCGTGATACCGCATTCCACGTTCTATCTGGCTCTGGCGGCGTGGCTGGTAGTGGCCATTGGAATGATCTATCAGTTGCGATAGGAACGCTGCCTGGCTCCTGCGATTGCAATCCCCTTCCCCAGCGCTGCAAGCCACATCGAAGTCGCACCATTTCTTGACGCGCCCTGCTGGGCGCGGCATACTCTCTCGACGCACCGAGAGGAGGCTTGCCCATGCCCGACCCTACCCGCCTGGCGGAATGGCTCACCCGCCTGGTTCAGACGCCGAGCGTCCACCCCGACCACGCCGGGCCCCGCGCAGGGACGACCGGCGAAGCCCGCCTGGCGACGCAGCTAGAGCACTGGTTCGCTGAGTTGGGTGGTGAGGTCCACCGCGATCTCGTCTACCCGCACCGCTGGAATGTTCTCGGCATTTGGCGTGGGACGACCGACAGCTGGGCCGCCCTGGACGTCCATATGGATACCGTGGGCGTGGAGCAGATGCTCGGCGATCCCTTCGACGGCCGCGTCGAGGATGGTAAGGTCTGGGGGCGCGGGGCAGTCGATACCAAGGCCAGCCTGGGCGTCGCCCTGGCGGTGCTGGAAGAGATGCGCGCTGCCGGGCAGCGGCCCGCGCCCAACGTTCTTGTCGTCGCCACGGTCGATGAGGAGGTCGGGCAGGGCGGGGCGAAGGCCCTTGCCCAATGGGTGCGACGCCAGAAGCTGACTCTGGACACGCTTGTGGTCGCCGAGCCGACGTTGTGTCGGCCCGTCCACGGCCACAAGGGCGGCGCGCGTGTGGAGATGACCGTCCACGGCAAGACGGCCCACTCGTCGCAGCCGCATCTGGGCCAGAATGCCATCACCGGCGCGGCGCACCTGATCCTCGCCCTGGACGAGGAGAACCGCCGTTTACAGGGTCTCGACCCCAGCCCCATCGGCAACCCCACCCTGAGCGTTACCGTCATTCACGGCGGCCACGCGCTGAACGTCATCCCCGACACCTGCACCCTTGCCATCGACCGCCGCGTGGTGGTCGGGGAGCGCGCCCTCGCGGTGGGCGAGGCGCTGGGCGCGCTCGCCGATGCTCGCTCCGTCATGCCGGTCACGACGACGGTGGTGCGCGAGTTCGATGCCTTCTATCAATCACCCGACACCCCCTGGCTCCAGCAACTCGCCGCCTGGTCGGGCAATGCGCCGGCCGTTGTGCCCTATGGCACGAATGCCTGCGCCTATGGCGGCCTGGCCCGCGAGACGGTCATCTTTGGCCCCGGCTCCATCGACCAGGCCCACGGCGAGGTAGAATGGGTCGCCGTCGATGAGCTGGTGAAGGCTGCCCAGGTGTACCGGCGCTGGTGGGGGGTGGACAGGTAGGCCCGGCGCTGGCGCGCTGGTGACGCCGCGGATGGTTACATCCACAGCGAGCCGTCGAGAGCCACACGGAGGAGGAGGCCGTCACATGGATTTGGGCGTCAGCTACATCCCGTCACACCTGCCCGACCACCTGGCCGCCGACATGCGCCATCTAGCGGACATCGGCTGCACCGAGGTCCTGTTCGCCATCCAGGAGAACCACCTGGACACGCTGACGGGCGCGCTCACCTACGGCCCGGCCATTGCCCGCGACCACGGCCTGCGCCCCTACGTTGTCATCTGGGGCTACGCCAACACGTTTGGCGGCGGGCGCATGTCGCGGGTGATGCTGGAGCACCCTGAGTTGTGGCGCGTCGCCCGCGATGGCAGCGTAGCGCCGCTGGCCTGCCTGAACAATCCCCTGCTCGGTGAGCACTTCGGCCGCATCACGGTGCGGTGTCGCGAGGCAGGCTTCGCGGGCCTGTTCATCGACGAGCCGACACGCCAGGAATGTTTTTGCGCCCACTGCCGTGCTGCCTTTGGCGGCGACCTGCGCCATGCCAACCCCGAGGACGTTGACGACTTTCAGCGGGCCACGGTGCGGGCCTACATTGCCGACATCTGCCGCCGCGTAAAGGCCGTCGACCCGGCGCTGACCACTATCACGTGCCTGATGCCCATCGACCGCGACACCTGGCCGGCGGTGGCCGAAGTCGACGGCCTGGATGTCCTGGGGACGGACCCTTACTGGTTGCTGCCCTTCTTTCGCATGACCCTCGGCGACGCCGTGGCCGACACGCAGGCCATCAAGGCGTTGTGCGACGGCCACGGGAAACAGTCGCAGGTGTGGCTGCAAGGCTGGCGCATCCCGGCCGGCCGCGAGGAGGAGGTCTACGCGGGCGGCCGCCGCCTGGCCGAGGTTGGCTGCGACTCCTTCTACACCTGGTCGTATCGCGGCGGGCTGGGGACCAACGAGGCCAGCGACGACCCCGCGCAGGTGTGGGCCGCCGTCGAGCGACTGTATCGCGAGCTGTCAGGCCGCGCCTAGAGCGTCATGTTTCAGCCGTTGCTACCGCCCCCGCTACGACGTCCGACGGGTGATAACGTCGACGACTGGAACGCCCACTACCTATACATCGAGATCGCCTGGCTCGGCATCGCCATTGCCACCCTCAGCTTCAACAGCGTGTTCGCCGTGCGCCTGGGCGCGTCGGACTTCCTGGTCGGCCTGGTATCGGCCCTGCCACCCCTGATTGCTGCGCTGTTCACGCTGCCCTCCGCCCGCTGGCTGGAAGCGCAACGCAACCTCATGCCTGCCCTGGTCAAGTCCATCGTTGGCTACCGGCTGGGCTTCCTCGCCATGGCCCTGATGCCCTCTGTCGTCCACAACCAGCAGGCGCTGGCCCTGGTTATTATCATCGGCCTGATGAACATGGCCTTCGGGCCGATCAACATCGCCTTCAACGCCATCTTCGCCGCCGTCGTGCCGGAGGGGCGACGCGCCGAGGTTGTCGCCTGGCGCAATATCCTCCTGGCCGCCGTGGTAACCACCACGAGTCTTATCGCCGGGCGCGCCCTCGATCTCATTCCCTTCCCCCTGGGTTACCAGCTTTTCTACCTGACCGGCTTCCTGACCGGCCTGGTCAGTCTATACTACGTCTCGCGGGTCAAGGTTCCCGACGTTGTGCAGCCGCCCAGAACAGCCGAGCGTCCGTCCATCTCGCCGCGCGCCGTCTGGCGCACCTTGCAAACCTCGCCCAGCCTCAAGCGTGTGACTGGCAACACCCTGCCCCACGCCCTCGGCCTATGGATGGCTGCTCCACTTTACAGCCTGTTGTACGTGCGGGAGATGGGGGCCAGCAACACCTGGGTGGGGGCACAGGCGGCCATCGTCAGCCTGACGGGTATGCTCGGCTACTTCCTCGTCCGGCGCTGGGTGCGTCGCTACGGGACGGGCCGCGTCCTGTCGTGGTCGATGCTCTTGTCGGGTTTCTTCCCCTTGCTGGTGGGCCTATCGCCGTCCCTGGAACTGATTCTGGCGCTGTCGGCGCTGTATGGCCTGGCCTTCTCCAGCCTCACCCTGAGCCACTATACACCTTGCTCAAGACCCTGCCCGAGGAGCGACGAGCCATGTCCCTGGCGGTGTATACCATGCTTGTCCAGCTATGCGCCTTTGCCAGCCCGCTGCTGGGCGTCGCCGCCGCCAATATCGTCGGCGTGCGGCCCATGCTCGTCGTGGCCGGTCTGCTGTGGATCGTCAGCGGCGTGTTGTTCTTCCGCCGCCCGCCGGAGGCCGCCATGTCCGCGCCCACCTCATCAGCCACCGCGGCCCGCGCCTGAAGTTGACACCTCCACCCCGTCGCGTATAATCCGCCCACCGGTTGTATACATTAGGTTGTCGACAAAGCACAGAGGAGTATCCGATGCCCCCGCTGCGAGCCGGCATCATCGGCCTGGCCTGGATCGCCGCCAATCCGCCTGACCCCGCGCCGGCTGTGGCCCTCGGCGTACGCCACCCCTACAGCCACGCCGCCGCCTACGACCAACTGCCCGACACCGAGGTTGTCGCCATTTGCGACGTACTCCCCCATGCGCGCGAGGCCTTCGTCGCGCGCTGGGCGACGCGCTGGCCGCGCCTGCGCGCCTACGACGACTATCGTCGCATGCTCGCCGACGCCGACCTGGACCTGCTCAGCATCTGCACCCCCGACCACCTCCACGCCGATATGGTGGTCGCCGCCTGTGAGGCGGGTGTCAAGGGCATCGTTCTTGAGAAGCCTCTGGCGACGACCATTCGCGACGCCGACCGTATCATGGCCGCCGCCGAGCGTCACGGCGTGCGCCTGTCCGTCGAGCATACGCGCCGCTGGGTATATGAGTACCAGGCGATGCGCCGCCTGATTCGCGAGGGGGCCATCGGCCGCCTGGCCCGTATCAACGCCACCCTCAATGGCGAGCGGGCGATGCTGTTCCGCAACGGGACGCATCTCATCGATCTCATCACCTTTTTTGCCGACAGCGATCCCGTGTGGGTCATGGCCGCCCTGGACGAGGACTTCGACGCCTACCCGCCCCGCTATGCGGGCGACGGCGGCCGCGATCCCAAGACTGACCCCGGCGCGCTGGGTATCATCGCCTTCGCCAATGGCGTGCGCGCCGTCTACCAGGGGTCGCAGGGAACCCAGGCCCAGACGAGTCTCGAGGTCATCGGCGAGCAGGGCTGGATTCACGCCGGCATCGCCAGCCACGACTTCCGCGTCTACCTGCCCGGCCCTGACGGGCCGTACGATACCGTGTCCCGCAGCCTGCCGCGTCACGCCACGACACGCGGCGGCGTGCTTGGCGCGGTGGGCGAGATGGTGGACCTGATCACTGTCGGCGGCGAGACGCTGTCCCCCGCCCACGAGGCCCGCCGTGGCGTGGAGATCATGCTCGGCTTCCTGCAATCCCATCGCCGCGACGGGGCGCGGGTCTACATGCCGGTCCAGGACGAGTAGCCGCAAGGAGGAGCCATGCAGCTGGCGACATTCATAGTGGACGGTCGGTCCCAGGTGGGTATGCTGGAGGGCGAGCGGCTGGTAAGTGTGGGCTTCGACGGCTCGATGGTCGAGTTCATCGCGGCGGGCCTGCCGGTTCAGCGGGGCGGGCGGGTCTATTCGCTGAGCCAGGCGCGGCTGGCCGCGCCCATCCCGCGCCCCGGCAAGCTACTGGCCCTGGCGGGCAACTTCCAGGACCACATTGTCGAGGGCGGCGGCCAGCGCGTCGACAAGACAAGCATCACGCCGCGCGTGTTCATGAAGCCATCCACCACCATCGTCGGCCCCGGCGACCCGATCCGCCTGCCCCGCGTGTCGGACACCGTCGACTACGAGCTGGAGATGGCGATTGTCATCGGCAAGCTCGCCAGGCACGTAGCAGTCCATCAAGCCCTGGACTACGTCGCGGGCTATGTCATCGTCAACGACATCTCGTCGCGCAGCCTGAACATTGGGACGCACCGCGAGGCGCGCCCGATGGACGATTTCTTCGACTGGCTCAACGGCAAGTGGCAGGACAGCTTCGCCCCGATGGGGCCGTACATCCTGACCGCCGACCAGGTGGCCGACCCCGACGACTTGTGGATGAAGCTGTGGGTGAACGGCGAGCTACGCCAGAACTCCAACACGCGCCACATGATCTTCAATACCGCCGAACTGGTGTCCTTCGCCTCCGACCTGATGACCCTGGAGCCGGGCGACGTCATCGCGACCGGCACGCCTTCCGGCGTCGGCGCGACCACGTCCACCTATCTCAAGGCCGGTGATGTGGTGCGCTGCGAGGTGCAGGGGCTGGGGGTACTAGAGAACCCCGTGGTGGGCGAATAGGGATCAGACCCTAAAGGTCTCCGAGACCTTTAGGGTCTAGGAGGCAACGTCATGCTCGACATCCTGTTCAAGAATGCGCGCATCCTCGACGGGACCGGCAATCCGTGGTTCAGGGGCGATGTGGGCGTGCGGGGCGACCGTATTGTCGCCGTCGGCAAGGTCAATGACTCCGCTCGCCGCGTCATCGACGTCGCGGATCGGTTCCTCGCCCCCGGCTTCATCGATGCCCATGTCCACACCGACGTTATCCTGCTGGCCGACCCGCAGCACGCCCCTGGCCTGCGCCAGGGCATCACCACCCACATCATCGGCCAGGACGGCATCGGCTTCGCGCCCGCCGCGCCGCGTGTCATGGCCACTATGCGATCGTACTTTGCCGCCATCAATACCGTGCCTGACATCGGCTGGGACTGGTCGAGCGTGGCCGAGTACCTGGCCCGCTTCGACGACCGCACGGCCATCAACGTCGCGTATCTGATTCCCCACGGCAACGTGCGTATCGAGGCGATGGGCCTCGACGACCGGCTGCCCACCGCCGACGAGATGGTCACCATGCAGCGCCTGGTCGCCCAGGGCATGCGCGAGGGGGCCATCGGCTACTCCACCGGCCTGGACTACATCCCCAATCCCTACTCCAACACCTGGGAGCTGGTGGAGTTGGGCAAGGCCGTCGCGCCGTGGGGTGGCGTCTTCGTCACTCACATGCGCAGCTACGGCGAGCGCATCGCCGAGGCCGTGGACGAGACGTACGCCGTGGCGCGCCAGGCGGGTATCCCCGTCCACATCTCCCACTACAACGGCCCCGCCGACATTCTGTTGCCCCTCATCGATGCGGGCCGCGCCCAGGGCATCGATGTCACCTTCGATACCTACTGCTACCTGGCGGGCTGCACCATTCTGGGCATGAGCGCGCTACCCCAGTGGGTGCAACTGGGTGGCGTCGAGGCGACTGTCGCGCGGCTGCGGCGGCCGGAGGTGCGCGCGCAGCTGCGGCCCTGGCTGGAAGCGCCGGAGCGGCGGCTGGATGCCCTGCAGATGACGTGGAACCGCGCCCATCCGGAGGAGGAGGGGCTGCGCGTCACCGAGGCGGCGGCGCGAGCAGGCCTGTCGCCCACCGACTACATCTGCGACCGCCTGGCCGACAGCGATATGCAGGTGTGCGCCATCATCCACCACGCGGGCCTGCGTACCGAGCAGGACATGGTGCGCATCATGCAGCACCCGGCCCACATGGCGGGCAGCGACGGCATCTACTCCGGCAGCCGCCCCCACCCGCGCGGCTACGGCTGCTTCGCGCGCTACCTGGCCTACCACACCCGCGAGCGCGGCGACTTCACCTGGGAGGAGGCGGTGCGCCACATGACCTCCCACGCCGCGCGACGCTACCACCTCCACGACCGAGGCCAGGTCCACGCCGGCTTCGCCGCCGACCTGGTGGTGTTCGACCCCGACGCGGTGCAGGACCACGCCACGTACGCGGACGGTGCGCAGCTTGCCACCGGGGTCGACTACGTCGTCGTGAATGGTCAGTTGGAGCTGGACGAGGGGGAGGTGACGGGGACGCTGGCGGGGCGCGCCTTGCGGGGGCCGTGGGCTGCTGGATAGTGGTCAGTGGTTGGTATCCAGGTGGGCGGGGCTGTTCTTCCTGACCACCGTCCACTCGCCACTGACCACTCCCTACTGGCTCCGCCCCCGCGCCGTCACGCGCCAGACATGCTCGATCACGTCGTTGCGGATCATGTACACCCAGTCGTGGAGGTTGAAGGTCGTGCAGCCGTGGCTGGGAATCAGCTCGATCTTCGAGCCAACCCTGACCTCGGGCAGCGGCTCGCTGACTTCAATCTTGGTGTGCTCCTCAGACAGGTAGATGACTTTCGCGCCCGGCAGGTCGACGATGTCCGGCATGCCGAACTCCGGCGTAATCACCTTGAGGCCGCTGTCGCCAACAATGACCCCGTCGCGCGGGCGGCTGACGATGGTTGTCAGCACCGTCAGCGCGCACTCGAAGGGCATGCCGATACGCTTATAGCCGACGTCCATGGTCACGTACGACCCGGCCTGTAGCTCGGTGACACCGGGGTAGCGGCCGGTGATGGCGTAAGAGCCGGTGCCGCCGCCGCTGAACACAGGCACGGGCAGGCCGTCGGCCTCGATGAGGGCCTTGCTGCCCATCGCAATCGCCAGCGCCTGCTCCACCGCTGCCTTGCGCGCCTCGAAGTCGGGCAGCATGACGACGTGGCCCTCGTAGGCTTGCAGGCCCAGGAAGCGCAGGCCCGGCGCGTCGGCGACGATACGCGCCAGGGCGAGGGTGGGCTGGCCCGGCTCG
>WBZS01000898.1_pt1 | contig 28636 bp, 30 predicted proteins | sample 5204201 | NCBI WGS metagenome assembly WBZS01 (sample SAMN12344357, study PRJNA552823) | activated sludge metagenome | biome: Activated sludge suspended growth; feature: Nitrification reactor; material: Wastewater; isolation source: activated sludge from nitrification reactor of wastewater... | reverse complement strand
ATCGGGAATCATGGAAACTTCAGATGCCATCTCCGCCCTCGCGGCCTTGGCGCAGCCGACGCGCCTCGCAGCTTTCCGCATGCTGATCGCGGCAGAACCCGAGGGGCTTGCCTCGGGCGACTTGGCGCGGGCCCTGCGGATTCCGGCAAACACGCTTTCGACGCACGCATCGGTCCTGGCGCGCGCCGGCCTGGTCGTCGGCGAACGCGACAGCCGCTCGGTGATCTATCGTGCCAACCCCTGGCGCGTTACCGAGCTTGCCGATTTCCTGACCCGCGACTGCTGCGGCGGGCATCCTGCCAAATGCCCGCCGGCGTCCGGATCGTTTCCGAATAATCCCGCATCGAAGGACAGGGGCCTGTCCCATGATTGAGCGTCGCTACAACGTGCTTTTCCTTTGCACCGGAAATACCGCGCGCTCGGTGCTGGCCGAATCGATCCTGCGCAAGGACGGGGCAGGACGCTTCAACGCCTTTTCTGCCGGTTCGCAACCCAGGGGGGCAGTCAATCCCTTCGCGCTCAAGGTCCTCGCTGGATATGGCTATCCGACCGATGGGATGCGCTCCAAGAGCTGGGATGAGTTCGCGGCGCCGGGCGCCCCCGCCATGGATTTCGTCTTCACGGTCTGCGACAGCGCCGCTGGAGAGGCGTGTCCGATCTGGCCGGGGACGCCAATGACCGCGCATTGGGGCGTGGCAGATCCAGCCGCGGTGGAAGGGGCCGACTGGGAAAAGGAAGCCGCCTTCGTCACCGCCTTCCGGCATCTCAAGAACCGCATTTCGGTGTTCCGGGCGCTGCCGCTTGCGAGTATCGACAGGATGGCGCTGTCGCGTCGCCTGAATGAGATTGGCACGCTTGAAGGTGCGACCGACATGGCAAAGGGCGCCTGATTCGGGCGGCCGGGCGGGACGGAGACGTATCATGTCGACATTCGAACGTTATCTCACGCTCTGGGTCGGCCTCTGCATCGCCGCCGGTGTTCTGCTCGGTCTCGCCTTTCCCGGGCTTTTCCAGGCGATCGGGGCGCAGGAGATCGCCGGCGTCAATCTGCCGGTGGCCGCATTGATCTGGCTGATGATCGTGCCGATGCTGGTGCGCATCGACTTCGCGGCGCTCGCCAAGGTGCGCGAACACTGGCGCGGTATCGGCGTGACGTTGTTCGTCAACTGGGCGATCAAGCCATTCTCGATGGCGCTGCTCGGCTGGCTGTTCATCGGTGTGCTTTTTCGCCCCCTGCTGCCAGCCGCGCAGATCGACAGCTACATCGCCGGACTCGTGTTGCTTGCCGCAGCGCCATGCACGGCGATGGTGTTCGTCTGGTCGAACCTGACAAAGGGCGAGCCGCATTTCACGCTGAGCCAGGTCGCGCTCAACGACCTCATCATGGTCTTCGCCTTCGCGCCCATCGTCGGCCTTCTGCTTGGCCTGTCGGCCATAACCGTGCCTTGGGATACACTCGTGCTGTCTGTCGCCCTGTTCATCGTGGTGCCCGTCATCGCGGCGCAGCTTTTACGTCGGGCGACACTTGGGCGCGGCGGCGAACCAGCGCTGGATACGCTGAAACACCGGCTTGCCCCCGTGTCGGTGTCGGCGCTGCTGGTGACCATCGTGCTGCTTTTCGGGTTCCAGGGCGAACAGATCGTTGCCCAGCCGCTCGTTATCGCGCTTCTTGCCGTGCCGATCCTCGTCCAGGTCTATTTCAATTCCGCCGTCGCCTATCTACTCAACCGGGTGCTTGGCGAGGCCCACTGCGTGGCGGGTCCGTCGGCGCTCATCGGCGCCTCGAATTTCTTCGAACTGGCGGTCGCCACGGCCATCAGCCTGTTCGGTTTCGATTCTGGCGCAGCGCTTGCAACCGTGGTCGGTGTTCTCGTCGAGGTACCGGTGATGCTTTCGGTGGTCGCCATCGTCAATCGCACCAGGAGCTGGTACGAGGCCGCATAGGAGGCGGACCGTCCGCGACAATCGACCAATTGCCCTTGCGCCGCCTTTTCGCTACATGCCGGAGAGCAAACGATAGAGGGGGTAGCCGCAATGGCTCATGATGCACCTGCCGGTCCGGTCGAGATGGGCGCTGCGATGGATTACGTCGAACATGAGCGCACCTACGCGATGTTCGTCGGGCTCGCCAAATACGGTACGCTTGCCTGCGTTGCGCTGATGGCAGCCATGGCATTTTCCTTCTTTACAACGGCGGGCTGGTTCTCCGGCATCGTCCTGTTTGTGATCATCTACGCAATCGGCTACGCAGCCCTGCGATAAAGGCCGGCATTCGGCAGATCGCGGCTTATCAACCGGAAGGAACAGCCCGGTGGCACTTTCGATTTTCGTCCCCAAGGAGATCGAGGCTGGCGAGCCGCGCGTGGCCGCCTCGCCTGAAACGGTCAAGAAATTCATCAGCCTAGGCGCGACGCTTGTCGTGGAGAAGGGGGCGGGCGAGACATCGCGCATTCCCGATGCCCAGTTCGAAGCCGCCGGCGCGACGATCGGCAAGCCGTCCGACGCGGCCAAGGCCGACATCGTGCTCAAGGTGCGCCGGCCGACCGCCAATGAAACGAAGGTCTACAGGTCCGGGGCCGCCGTCGTCGCGATCATGGATCCCTACGGCGCCGACGAGGCGCTGGCGGCTTTGGCCAAGGCAGGCGTTTCGGCGTTTGCGATGGAGCTGATGCCGCGCATCACGCGTGCGCAGGTCATGGACGTGCTGTCGAGCCAGGCCAACCTCGCCGGTTACCGCGCCGTCATCGATGCGGCCGACGAGTATGACCGGGCCCTGCCGATGATGATGACCGCGGCCGGCACGGTGCCGGCGGCCAAGGTGTTCATCATGGGCGCGGGCGTCGCCGGCCTGCAGGCCATCGCCACGGCACGTCGCCTTGGTGCCATCGTCACCGCCACGGACGTTCGTCCAGCCGCCAAGGAACAGGTCGCCTCGCTCGGCGCCAAGTTCATCGCGGTCGAGGACGAGGAGTTCAAGGCGGCGGAAACCGCCGGCGGTTACGCCAAGGAGATGAGCAAGGAATACCAGGCCAAGCAGGCCGCACTTGTCGCCGACCATATCGCCAAGCAGGATATCGTCATCACCACGGCGCTGATCCCCGGACGTCCGGCGCCGCGCCTGGTGACGGCCGACATGGTCAAGTCGATGAAGCCCGGCTCGGTCCTTGTCGACCTTGCGGTCGAGCGCGGCGGCAATGTCGAGGGCGCGATCGCGGGCAAGGTGGTGGAAAAGGACGGCGTGAAAATCGTCGGTCACGCCAATGTGCCCGGCCGCATCGCGGCTTCCGCCTCGCTGCTTTACGCCAAGAACCTCCAGGCCTTCGTCGAGACGCTGATCTCGAAGGAGACCAAGGAGCTCGCGATCAACCGCGAGGACGAACTCGTGAAGGCGACGCTGCTGACCCACGGCGGCGAAGTCGTGCATCCCAATTTCGCCGGCGCGGCCAAGGCCCCGGCGAAGAAGACGAAGGGAGAGGGCTGATGGACCCGGCCAAGCTCAACGAATTCATCGACAAGATCGACCAGGCCGCGGCCGGCCTGCGCGAGGCCGTCGCCTCGGGCGCGGCCGACGCGGCGGGAGCGGCTGCGCACACGGCGACCGGCGGCATGGTCGACCCGTTTGTCTTCCGCCTCGCCATCTTCGTGCTGGCGATTTTCGTCGGCTACTACGTGGTCTGGTCGGTGACGCCCGCCCTGCACACGCCCCTGATGGCCGTCACCAACGCCATCTCGTCGGTCATCGTCGTCGGCGCGTTGCTCGCCGTCGGCATTTCGGCCTCGGGACTTGCGACCGGCTTCGGTTTCGTCGCGCTCGTGCTTGCGTCGGTGAACATCTTCGGCGGCTTCCTCGTCACGCAGCGCATGCTCGCCATGTACAAGAAAAAAGAGAAGTGAGAACCAACCGATGGCCATGAACATCGCCGCACTTCTCTATCTCGTCTCGGGCGTGCTCTTCATCCTGGCGCTGCGCGGCCTGTCGCATCCGACCACCAGCCGGCAGGGCAACCTTTACGGCATGATCGGCATGGGGATCGCGATCCTCACCACGCTGGTGCTCGCCGGACCCTCGATCGGGCGCTTCGCACTGATCATCATCGGGCTTGCCATCGGCGGCGGCGCCGGCGCGGTGATCGCCCGTCGCATCGCCATGACGTCGATGCCGCAGCTCGTCGCCGCGTTCCACTCGCTGGTCGGTCTCGCCGCCGTGATGGTGGCGGCCGCCGCGCTCTACGCCCCCGAAAGCTTCGGCATCGGCACGGCCGGCGATATCCATTCGCAGGCGCTTGTCGAGATGAGCCTTGGCGTCGCCATCGGCGCCATCACCTTCACCGGCTCGGTGATCGCCTTCCTCAAGCTCGACGGGCGCATGTCCGGCAAGCCGATCCTGCTGCCGATGCGCCACATGATCAATGCCGGCCTGGCGGCGGCGCTTGTGATCCTCATCGCCATGCTGGTGGCGACCGAAAGCCCGTTCATCTTCTGGATGATCGTGCTGGTGTCGCTGGCGCTCGGCGTGCTGATCATCGTCCCCATCGGCGGCGCCGACATGCCGGTCGTGGTGTCGATGCTCAACTCCTATTCGGGCTGGGCGGCCGCGGGCATCGGTTTCACGCTCGGCAACCTGGCGCTGATCATCACCGGCGCGCTGGTCGGTTCGTCGGGCGCGATCCTGTCCTACATCATGTGCAAGGGCATGAACCGCTCGTTCATCTCGGTGATCCTGGGCGGGTTCGGCGGCGAGACGGCGACCGCCGGCGAAGACAACTCCAACAAGCAGGTCAAGATCGGTTCGGCCGAGGACGCGGCCTTCCTGATGAAGAACGCCTCGAAGGTCATCATTGTGCCCGGCTACGGCATGGCAGTGGCGCAGGCCCAGCACGCATTGCGTGAGATGGCTGACAAGCTCAAGGCCGAAGGGGTGGAGGTCAAGTACGCCATCCATCCGGTCGCTGGCCGCATGCCCGGCCACATGAACGTGCTGCTCGCCGAAGCGAGCGTTCCCTATGACGAAGTGTTCGAGCTGGAAGACATCAATTCCGAGTTCGCACAGGCCGACGTCGCCTATGTCATCGGCGCCAATGACGTGACCAATCCGGCGGCGCGCGACGACAAGACCTCGCCGATCTACGGTATGCCGATCCTGGAAGTCGACAAGGCGCGCACCTGCCTTTTCGTCAAGCGTTCGCTCGCCTCGGGCTACGCCGGCATCGACAACACGCTGTTCTACAAGGACGGCACGATGATGCTGCTCGGCGACGCCAAGAAGATGACCGACGACATCGTCAAGGCTCTCGAGCACTGAGATCCGGAAAGGCCCGCTTCGGCGGGCCTTTTCAATTGGCCTCAGCCGAAGCGCGCCAACCGGTAGGGCGCGAACATCGGTTCGGGCACGCCCGTGGCGATCTCCTCTTCCGCCATCTTCCCGATCGCCGGCGCCAGCGTGATCCCGGAATGCGTGACCGCGAGGTACAGGCCATCATGGCCTTCGACCGTTCCGATGATCGGGAAACCGTCGGCGGGCATCGGCCGACGGCCAAAGGTGAAATGCGAGAACGACAGGCGCTCGCCGTCGCGCAGTGCAAGGCGCAGCGCGGAAAACAGGCGATCGGCCGCATCGCGCGGATCGTCGTCGGACATGCCTCCGGCGAAATCGGCGCCGGCGACGATGCGACCGGCATCGGTCTGGCGCATGTGAAGGCCGGGAGCGAGGACGACGCCGCTCAGCATCGGCGGCGCGGGTTCCGTATAGACGAGCAGTCCCGGCGGCGCCTCAAGCGGCAGGTTGATTCCGATCGACGCGGCAAGGCCCTTGCTGCCCGTGCCCGCCGCCAGGACGACGCGGTCGGCTGAGAGAAGCGTGTTCCCGCACCGGATGCCGGTCATACGGCCACGCTCCTCGACGAGCGCGGTGACGTTCGTGTCCAAGTCGAGCGCGGCGCCTGCTGCGCGAGCTTCATCGAGCAACCTGATTGTGGTGGTGACCGGCTCAGCTACCCCTTCGGACGCGACGTGGACGGCGAAATCCGGCGGCTCCGCAAGGCCGGGTTCAATAAGGGCAGCGCCGCCGCGGTCCACGGCGCGAATATCGTAGCCCCAGGCGGCATGTTGCTTGAGAAAGGATTGCAGCCTCTCCGGCGGCAGGTCCCAGCAGAGCCCCCCTGCGAAGGCGACCGGCAGGCTCGGCAGTTCGGTGCGCAGGTTCTGCCATTCGGCCATCGCCCGATGCCGCAGCCGGAAATAGGGCTCGGGGTTGTCGTAGCTGGCGTTGATCCAGCCGAAGGAGGCCGCAGTCGCTTCTCCGCCGCGCTTTGTCGCCACGATCCGCACCGCATGGCCTGCCTGGGCAAGGCGCCAGCCGATCATGGCACCGACAATCCCGGCCCCGATGACAAGAATGCTCATTCTGTGCGCTGTCATGGTTTTGGGTTCCGATAGGCGACGATCCGTGGGGAAGGTGCTGCCGGGCGGGGCGGGCGTCAAGGCGCCCCGTCAGGCCAGCGCGGCCCGAATACGCGCGGTGAAGCGGTCGACGCGCGCCTTTGCCGGCGCTTCGGCCGCGTAGAAGGCCAGATAGGAGAAACGCGCCTTCGGAGCACAGGCGCGCAGCACGCCGAGACGGAACACGCGCCGTACCGGACTCCACATCACCAAGCGGTCGATCCACCACGGCGAACCGAGCGTCGTAATGATGATGGCATGCCGCAGCCGGTCGAGGCGCGGGCGGATCGGCCCGAAATCGCTGCCATGATCGAAGGCGACGCCGGGAGCGAAGACCCGGTCGATGAAGCCTTTCATCAGCGCAGGCGGCGAAAACCACCAGGTGGGAAAAACGAGGACGAGGATTTCTGCCTCACGCAGCATCCCTGCTTCGCGCGCAATGGCGGATGCGTCAGGGACCGGCGCGTAATAGGCCGAGCGCTCGCCTTCGCCGAGGCGCGGATCAAAGCCCTCGCGGGCGAGGTCCAGAAGCTCGACTTCGTGACCGGCAGCGGCGAGGGCTTGTTGGGCGATGCCGGCATAGTGACCGCAAAGGCTCTCGCGCAGCGGATGCGCGAGGACCACGAGCGCATTCGCCACGGTCAGCTGCCGCGCGTGCGCTGCAGGCCCGCCTGCGCCGGCTGGTACTGGGGATCAAGCTGGGCGGCACGCGCGTAGGAGGCCGCCGCGCGCTTCTTGTCGCCGCGGCGCTCATACACCAGAGCCTGGTTGGCCCAGCTCTCGGCGATATGGTCGTTGAGCTTGATTGCCATGTTGAAATCGGAGAAGGCGTTGGTTTCGTCGCCGAGCGCCAGATAGGACAGGCCACGGCCATTATATGGCTCCGGCGCGTCGGGCTGAAGCGAGATGGCGGTCGAGAAGTCCTCGATGGCGTAGCTGTGCTGGCCCTGGCTCTGATAGATCAAGCCGCGATTGTGGTAGGCGCGCGGGTCGATGGTATCGAGTTGGATCGCTTTCTGGAAATCGTTGAAGGCTTCCTTGTTCCGGCCGGCTTTGCGCAGCAGGTTACCACGGCCGATATAGGCGGCGTCATAGGACGGATTGATCTGGATGGAGCGATTGTAGTCGGCCATCGATTTGGCCTGATCGCCGAGATAGCGCCAGATCAGCGCCCGGTTGGCATAGGCCTGGTGGAAGTCGGCCTTGAGCGAGATGGCCTTGTCGAAATCGGCGAGCGCGTCACGGTACAGGCCGGCCTTGCCGTAGGCGGAACCGCGCACATTGTAGGCTTCCGGATTGCGTGGGTCGCGCTCGATGACGGCGGTCAGAGACGAAATGTTCTCTTCCGAACCCTGCGCGGCCTCGATGGAGGCGACTTCCCCGACCGAAGCAGTCTGGCAGGCCGCCAGCGGCAACGCCAGAAGAACAGCCACTGGCAGGAGCCGTCGGAGGGCGGATCGGCTTGCTGCCGGATTCAGTGCCTTGGCCATGAAATGATCCCCTGCATCCCCCCGAAAAACCTGAGGGCGGCTGCGACCACGGTCGCGCCACCCCCGTAAGGTCCGAAAGGGACGAAATCTAGGCGAAGTCAGCGAGCGGGACGAACCGGCTTCGGCGGCGCCGCGATCAGTCCTTCGCGCTGCATGCGCTTGCGAGCCAGTTTGCGGGCGCGGCGGACAGCCTCCGCCTTTTCGCGCGCGCGCTTCTCGGATGGCTTCTCATAATGTCCGCGCATCTTCATTTCACGGAAAATGCCCTCGCGCTGCATCTTTTTCTTGAGCGCCCGGAGGGCCTGATCGACGTTGTTGTCGCGGACGAGTACCTGCACGTTTGATCCTTGTCTTGATGTTCGCTGCCGGCGGATTGCGGAAAAAACCATTCACTTCGCGACGGTCATCCGGCGCGAATTGCGCGGGCGTCTAGCAGAATCACAGGCTTGTGTCGAGGGGGTGCGACCGGTGCGCCACGGCGGTCTCATGTTTTCTTGCGCTTGAGCGTGCCGACGACCAGCGAAAGCGTCGGCACCAGCATCTGGGCGGCACCGGCCGACATCATCTGGCCGCCAAGACCGCCAAACACGCCGCTGCGCGCATGAAGATCGTCCTCGATTGCCTGGGCCGAAGCCCGCCGCAAATCTTCCGCCAGGGCGAGTTCAGGCCCGGGGCGGACGACAACCGCGACCATGACGAAGGCAAGCGCCAGGACAAGATTGCCGAGGGCGAGCGACAGCGGCGTCCAGACGGGACCGAGAACCGGCGACAGGGCCGCAAACAAGGCGATGTTCGCCATCACCAGGGCCATGACGAGCAACGCCAGCGCGACGGCGATCCAGCCAGTCTGGCGCAGACGCGCGCCAAGGCGGGATTCGGCCGCTATCACCTCGGCGCGGACATAGATGCGGAGATTGCGAACGAGGGAGGGAATGTTCATGACCACCTCACGCCGTCAGCCTTCCGATCAGGATTCCGAGCGCAAGCGCCCCTGCGACACTCGCCAACGGGTGTTCGCCGACAGCGTTCTCGGTATCCTCGAGCAGGGCGCGCACCAGTTTTTCGATCTCGTGAACCTGGCTGTCCAGAAGCTTGCGGGTTTCGGCGAAGGCCATGTCGGCCTCTGCCGCCGCATCCTTCGCATCCTGCGCGCGGCGATTTTCCTCGAATTCCGCCCGGAGCGCCTCTAGTTCCCGCAGCAATGTTGCCTGCGCTGCCATCAATTTCATCTCCGTGCGACGATTTTCCCGTTAAACGGGGCGCACGCCTTGACCTGCCGCAATACTGGCGGCTGTCATGTTCGCTCACAAATCGTTCCCGCAGACCGCCAGGCAGGCACACCCATGTCCAAGCGCATCTTTTTCACCGGCGGTTCCGGCAAGGCCGGGCGACATGTCATCCGTTACCTGCTGGAGCACGGCCACCGCGTGCTGAATGTGGACCTCAAGCCGCTCGACATGGCCGGCGTCGACAATCTCGTCGCCGACATCACCGATTCCGGCCAGATGTTCAACGCGATGACCTCCTACGCGAATTTCGCGGAACTGGAGCCGGGCACGGGAGTTCCCCGGTTCGATGCCGTCGTCCATTTCGCGGCGGTGCCTCGCATCCTGATCAACCCCGACAACGAGACATTCCGGGTCAATGCCATCGGCACCTACAATGTGGTGGAAGCGGCGGTGAAGCTCGGCATCCGCAAGATCGTCATCGCGTCATCCGAGACGACCTATGGGGTGTGTTTCGCTGACGGCCGGGTCAATCCGAAGGTCCTGCCGCTTGAAGAAGACTACGATGTCGATCCGATGGATAGCTACGGCCTGTCCAAGGTCGTCAACGAGGAGACGGCCCGCGCCTTCCAGCGCCGGTCCGGCTTCGACATCTATGCGCTCAGGATCGGCAACGTCATCGAGCCGCACGAATACGACCGCTTCCCCGGATTCTTCGCCGATCCCGAGGTACGGCGGCGCAATGCGTTCTGCTACATCGACGCGCGCGACCTCGGCCAGATCGTCGATCTTTGCATTTTCAGGGACGGGCTCGGCTTCCAGATCTTCAATGCCGGCAACGATACGAACTCCGTCAACATCCCGTCGGCCGAACTTGCGGAACGGTTCTTTCCGGGCGTGCCCGTGACCCGGCCGCTTGGCGAGCACGAAGCGCTTTTTTCCAATCGCAAAATCCGCGACGTCCTCGGGTTCAGGGAAGAGCACGACTGGCGCAATTATGTGGATGGCTAGGACGTTTCGCCTTCCCGCCACGCCATGTCGCAAACGCGCGCGGGATTGTCCGCTGCAACGCTAGTGATAGCGTCGCGGCGGGGCCATGCTTCGCCGAACAGGGATATGCTGCCCATGCGCAAATACTCGGTCTTCGCCATCGCCCGCGAGGCGCTGCGTCATCACACCGGCTGGCCGCAGCAATGGACCAATCCGGAGCCGAAGGCGGCCTACGACGTCGTCATCGTCGGCGCCGGCGGACACGGGCTGGCGACGGCCTACTACCTTGCCGCCGAACACGGCGTGACCAATGTCGCGGTCATCGAGAAAGGGTGGCTCGGCGGCGGCAATACCGGGCGCAACACCACGATCGTGCGCTCCAACTATCTGTACGACGAGAGCGCCGGCATCTACGAGCACGCGGTCAAGCTGTGGGAGACCCTGTCGCAGGAACTCAACTACAACGTCATGTACTCGCCGCGCGGCGTCATGATGCTCGCGCACAATGTCCATGACGTGCAGGTGTTCAAGCGCCACATCCACGCCAATCGCCTCAACGGCATCGACAATGAATGGCTGACGCGCGAGCAGGCGAAGGACTTCTGCCCGCCGCTCAACATCTCGCCGACTTCACGCTATCCGGTGATCGGCGCCGCACTGCAACGGCGCGGCGGCACGGCGAGGCACGACGCGGTCGCCTGGGGTTATGCACGAGCGGCGGCGGCGCGCGGCGTCCATATCCTGCAGAACACCGAGGTGACCGGCATCCGCCGCGACCCAAACGGGGCGGTGCAGGGGGTGGAAACCTCGCGCGGCTTCATCGGCGCGAAGAAGGTCGGCGTGGTCGCCGCCGGCAACACGACGGTGGTCATGGACATGGCCGGCGTACGCATGCCGCTGGAGAGCTATCCGCTGCAGGCGCTCGTCAGCGAGCCGATCAAGCCGATCGTCCCCTGCGTCGTGATGTCGAACACGGTGCACGCCTATATCTCGCAGTCTGACAAGGGCGAACTGGTCATCGGCGCCGGCACGGACCAGTACACCTCCTATTCGCAGACCGGCGGACTTCACATCCTCGAGCACACGCTCGACGCCATCTGCGAGATGTTCCCGATCTTCGCGCGCATGAAGATGCTGCGCTCCTGGGGCGGCATCGTCGACGTGACGCCCGACCGATCGCCGATCCTGGCCAAGACGCCGGTCAGCGGCCTTTATGTCAATTGCGGTTGGGGCACCGGCGGTTTCAAGGCGACGCCCGGTTCCGGCCATGTGTTCGCCCACACCATTGCCCGCGACGAGCCGCACCCGATCGCCGCACCGTTCACGCTGGAGCGGTTCCGCTCCGGCCGCCTGATCGACGAGGCGGCCGCGGCCGCCGTGGCGCATTGAGGTTATTGCGATGCTGCTGATCCGCTGCCCCTATTGCGAGGAAGAGCGCCCGGAACTCGAATTCCGTCACGCCGGCGAGGCGCATATCGCGCGGCCGACGGACTGGTCGAAGGTGTCCGACGCCGATTTCGAGGCCTTTTTCTTCCTGCGCTCCAATCCCAAAGGCATCGTGTTCGAGCGCTGGCGCCACATCCACGGCTGCGCCCGCTTCTTCAACGCGGCGCGCGACACGGTCTCCGACAAGTTCCTCGCGACCTACAAGGCGGGCGAGAAGAAGCCGGCGCTGAAGGTGAAGAAATGACCGAGCCTTTCCGCATCCGCCCGGCTTCAGACGCAAAACCTGTCCGTTTCACTTTCGACGGCCATGAGTTTTCCGGCGTCGAGGGCGATACGCTCGCCTCCGCCCTGCTTGCCAACGGCGTCCACCTGACAGGGCGTTCCTACAAGTATCACCGTCCGCGCGGTATCCTCTCGGCCGGGCCGGAAGAGCCGAACGCGCTGATGGGGATAGCCCGCGATAAAGCGCGCAGCGCGCCGAATGTGCGTGCGCCGGTACAGGAAATTTTCGAGGGCATGGCGGCGACATCGCAGAATCGCTTTCCCTCGCTCGCCTTCGACGTCGGCGTCGTCAACGACTGGCTGTCGCCGTTTTTCTCCGCCGGCTTCTACTACAAGACCTTCATGTGGCCGCCGGCGGCGTGGAAACACATCTACGAGCCGATCGTGCGCTACGCGGCGGGGCTTGGCGTGGCGCCGAAGGAGCCCGATCCCGATCACTACGGGGCGCGCTTCGCCCATTGCGACGTTCTTGTCGTCGGCATGGGGCCGGCCGGCCTGTCGGCCGCGCTTTCGGCGGCGGAAACCGGCGCGTCCGTGATCGTTTGTGATGAACGCGCGGATGTGGGCGGTTCGCTGCAATCGGAATCGGGCGCGGTCATCGACGGCAAATCCGGCGGCGAATGGGCGCGCGAGGCTGAAGCCCGCCTGCGGGCCAACGCCAATGTTCGCGTGCTGACGCGCACCACGGCCTTCGGCTATCATGCGCTAAATTTCGTGGCTCTGGCCGAGCGCGTCACCGACCATCTCGACGATCCGGATCCGAAACAGCCGCGCGAGCGGCTCTGGCAGGTCCGGGCAAAGCGGGTCGTGCTGGCGCAGGGCGCCATCGAGCGTATTCTCGTGTTCGACGGCAATGACCGGCCGGGCGTGATGCTGGCCGGCGCTGCGCGCCACTATCTCAACCGGCACGGCGTCGCCGTCGGCAAATCGGTCGGCGTCTACACCGCCTGCGACAGTGCCTACTGGGCCGCGCTAGACCTGAGCAAGGCCGGCGTCAAGGTCGCGGCGATCATCGATCTTCGCGACGCGCCGGACGCCGCGCTCGTGGCGGCGGCGCGCTCGGCCGGCATCGATGTGCTGACGGGCCATGCCGTGCTGTCGACCGCCGGACGGCTGCGCATCAAGTCAATGACGGTGGCGCCGGCCAAGGGCGGCGCCAAGCGCACGATCCCCGTCGATGCGCTGATCATGTCGGCGGGCTGGACGCCCTCGGTGCATCTCTTCTCGCAATCGCGCGGCAAGGTGCGTTTCGACGAGGCGACCGGCAATTTCCTGCCGGGGATCTACGCCCAGGACTGCGCTTGCGCCGGGGGCGGCAACGGCACGACAACGCTGGACGCGGCGATCGCGGAAGGCTGGGCGGCCGGCGCGGAAGCTGCGCAGCTCGCCGGCTTCAAGCCGGGCAAGGCCAAGGCGCCTTCGGCGCAATCGCAAGAGCGTTGCGCCGGCGGCATCACCGGGGCGGCGCCGGGCGCGGGGCCGGAAGCGTCGGTGAAAGCCTTCATCGACTACCAGAACGACGTGACCGCCAAGGATATCCGCCAGGCGGTGCGCGAGGGAATGCATTCGATCGAGCACGTCAAGCGCTTCACTACCAATGGCATGGCGTCCGACCAGGGCAAGATCTCCAACCTGCACGGGCTTCGGATCGCCGCCGATGCGCTTGGCAAGGCTGTTCCCGAGGTCGGGCTCACCACCTTCCGCCAACCCTATACGCCGGTCACTTTCGGCACCATCGTCGGCCACGCCAAGGGCCGCCTGTTCGATCCGACGCGGCGCACGCCGATCCACGGTTGGGCGGAAGAGCGCGGCGCGGCTTTCGAGGATGTCGGCAACTGGAAGCGCGCCTGGTATTTCCTGCGTGCTGGCGAGACCATGCATCAGGCGGTCAATCGGGAATGCCGGACGGTGCGCGAGGCGGCCGGGTTCTTCGACGCTTCGACCCTCGGCAAGATCGAGGTTGTCGGCCCGGACGCGGCGAAGTTCCTCGACATCATGTACACCAACCCGATGGCGAAGCTCGGCGTCGGGCGCACCCGCTACGGCATCATGTGCCGCGAGGACGGCTTCATCTATGACGACGGCGTGGTGGCGCGGCTTGCCGAGGACCGCTTCCACGTGACGACGACGACGGGCGGCGCGCCGCGCGTCATGAACATGATGGAAGACTATCTCCAGACCGAGTTTCCGGACCTCAAGGTCTGGCTTACCTCGATCACCGAGCAATACGCGGTCATTGCCATCCAGGGGCCGAAGGCGCGCGCCATCGTCTCCCCCTTCGTCGAGGGCGTGGACCTTGATCCGTCGGCGTTGCCGCACATGAGCGTGCGCGAATGCCGTGTCGCCGGCGTGCCGGCGCGCCTGTTCACCATGAGCTTCACCGGCGAGATCGGCTACGAGATCAATGTCCCCGCCGATCATGGCCGGTCCATCTGGGAGCTCCTGTGGGCCGAGGGCGAAAAGCACGGCGCCTGCGCCTACGGCACCGAGGCGATGCATGTCCTGCGCGCCGAGAAGGGCTATATCATCGTTGGCCAGGACACGGACGGAACGGTGACGCCGGATGACGCGGCCTTGGCTTGGGCGGTCGGCAAGAACAAGACGGATTTCGTCGGCATCCGCGGCATGAAGCGGCCGGACCTCGTCAAGGGCGGACGCAAGCAACTCGTCGGCTTCTTGACGAAGGACGAGAACAAGGTCCTCGAGGAGGGTGCACAGATCGTCGCCGATCCCCGTCTGCCGATCCCGATGAAAATGATCGGCCACGTGACCTCGTCCTACTGGTCGGAGAACTGCGGCCGTTCGATCGCGATGGCGCTGATCGAGGACGGGCGCGCCCGCATGGGCGAGACGCTCTACGTGCCCATGCCCGAGGGCGTGATCGAGGCGGTCGTCACCAAGCCGGTCTTCTTCGACGAGAAGGGAGAACGCCTCAATGGCTGAACTCGCAGCACTGCGCGCCCTTGCCGGGCGTTCTGTCGCGGAGCAGGGCGTGACCGTGACGCCGGCAGGTCCGGCGTTCCGCGTCTCGCTGCGGGCACGGGCGGAAGACGTTGCCGCCGTCTCGAAGGCGCTCGGTGTGGCGCTTCCCGACAAGCCGAAAACGTCGGCTCAGGCCAAGGGCCGCGTGGCGCTATGGCTGGGACCCGACGAATGGTATGTGATCGACGAGAAAGCCGATCCGCTCGCCGCGCTCACAAAATGCAAGGCGTTGCATTCGGCGGTCGACATCTCCCAGCGCAATGTCGGGATCATGGTCGAGGGAGGAGCAGCCGAGGCGTGCCTTGCCGCCGGCGTCCCGCAGAACCTGTCGCTTTCGACATTCCCCGTCGGCGCCTGTTCGCGAACGGTGCTGGGGAAATCCGAGATCATCCTTTGGCGGACCGGCGAACAGGCGTTCCGGGTCGAGTGCTGGCGGTCGTTCTCGACCTATGTGATGGATTTCCTCGAAGAGGCGGCTGCCGACGCGAGCGCCTGAGTTTCCGGGCGTCAGATCGCGCCGATACCGCCGTCGATGCCGATGGCCTGGCCGGTCATGAAGGAATTCTTCGGGTCCGCGGCAAAGAGGATGGCCTCGATCACCTCATCGACCTCGGCCAAGCGCCGCATCGGCACGCCACGGGTGAGGTGCGCTTCGGCCGCTTCGATGCCGTTGGGGTCGCGCTTGAGGAAGTCGACGGCCATGTCGGTGCGGGCGAAGGAGGGGCAGACCGCGTTCACGCGAATGCCCTTGGCGGCATATTCGAGCGCGGCCGAACGGGTGAGGCCTATGACCCCGTGCTTGGCGGCCGAATAGACCGACAGCCAGGACGCGCCCGACAGTCCGGCAACCGACGCGACATTGACGATCGCGGAGCGCCTGCCGTTCTTCTTGAACTGCCGTTCCATCTGCGGGAGCTGGTGTTTCATGGCGTAGAACACGCCCATCAGATCAACGTCGATGATCTTGCGTGCCTCGGTGGACGGCACCTGATGCAGCTTGACGAAACTCTGGGCGACACCCGCGTTGTTAAGCGCAATGTCGAGCCCGCCGAATTCCGTGCGCGCCAGACGAACCAGTTCCTTGGACAGCCGCTCTTCCGATATGTCCCCGGCCATGAAGACGTGCTTGCCCGGAAGGGTGTTGGCGAAATCGACGAGCCGTTTTTCCTTCAGATCGGTCAGGACGAGATTGGCGCCTTCGGCGGCAAAACGCTCGGCCGCTCGGCGCCCGAAGCCACCAGTTGCACCGCTGACAAGAACGGTCAGGCCATCAAATCTTGCCATCGCTCAAGCCCTCTCGCCGATGGTTTTGACCGCCATCGCCGCGATCAGCGGCACGGCACGTCCATAGGTTGCTGCCTTTTCCGGATTCGAGGCATTGCCGTCAAGAGAGCGCTTGTAGACGCCCTGGAGGATGGCTGCGAGGCGGAAAAACGAGAATGCGATGTAGAACGGCCAGCCGTCGATCGGCCCAAGCCGGCGCCGCGCGCGGTAGGCCGCGATGTAGTCCTGCTCGGTCGGCAGGCCAAGGCTCGAACGATCGAGACCGCCAAGCCCGCGGAAGCCTGAATCATGCGGCAGACGCCATTGCATGCACTGGTAGGCCAGGTCGGCAAACGGATGTCCCAGCGTCGACAATTCCCAGTCGAGGATGGCCGCGACCTCCGGCCTGTCGGCAGCGAAGATCATATTGTCGAGGCGGAAATCGCCGTGAACCAGCGAGACCTGTCCGTCGTCAGCCGGAAGGTTGCGCTCAAGCCACGCGATGAGCGCGTCCATGTCGGGTTGGGCACCGACCTCGGACGCGCGGTATTGCGAGGTCCAGCGCGAGAGCTGCCTTTCGAAATAGGAACCGGGCTTGCCGAAATTGCCGAGGCCGACGGCCGACGGGTCGATGTCGTGCAAGGCGGCGAGCGTGGCGTTCATCGCGTCGTACAGCGCGCGCCGTTCGTCGTTGTCGCGGGCTTCGGGGAGTGCCGGGTCCCAGAAGATGCGACCGTCGACGTGGCGCATGACATAGAACATGCGTCCGATCGGCGAGCCCTCATCGTCGCAAAGCGCCAGCGCTTCGGCGACCGGCACGCCCGTGCCATGCAGCGCCTTGAGGACGCGGTACTCGCGGTCGACCTGGTGGGCGGACTTCAACAGGGTCCCCGGCGGCTTGGCCCGCAGGACATAACGGCCGCTCGCCGCGTCGATGCGGTAGGTCGGGTTCGATTGCCCGGTATTGAACTTCGTGATCGCGGCGAGGCCACGAAAGCCGACGACATGCTCCTCCAGCCAGGGCGCAAGGGCCGCCGTGTCGAGATCGGCCGCCAGGTTCACGATTTGGCGTCCTTGCGATCGAGCACCGAAAGCGTCAGCCAGCGCGCCGTGATCGCCGGGCGCACCTGGTTCTCGATCTCGATGGTGAGATCGTAGGCGACCTGGATGTATCCGGACGGACGGATATTCACCTCGGCCAGCAGATAATGGGCGCGCACACGGGCGCCCGATTTGACGGGGCTGGCAAAGCGGATCTTGTCGAAGCCGAAATTGATCCCGATCGCGGCGCCTTCGAGCGGCGGGATGGTTTCGTAGGTCATGGCGGAGAGCAGCGACAGTGTCAGGAAGCCGTGGGCAATCGTGCCGCCGAAAGGCGTCTCGCGGGCCGCGCGTTCAGGGTCGACGTGGATGAACTGGTGGTCGTCCGTGGCGTCGGCGAACTTGTCGATCATCTCCTGGGTGACGGTTCGCCACGGCGAGACGCCGATCTCCTTGCCCACGTGAGCCTCGAGCGTGTCGAGGGAGACAGGCGCCAGCTTGTTGGTATCCATATGCCTTGTCCCGGTGGCGGGTCAGTCCGCTTCGCTGAAGAGATGAACGCCGTGATGGACGGACTCGCCGCCATCGATCGGCAGGATGGCACCGGTGATGTAGGCGCCGGCGCGCGAGCACAGATACAATGTCGCGCCGGCGATGTCATCGGGGGTACCGATGCGCCCAAGCGGAACGTTGGCGCCGACGCGCGCCGCCTTTTCTTCCGTGCCGGTGGCGAACGCCGTCATCTTGCTCTGGAAGGGTCCGGGGGCAAAGGCGTTGACGGTGATGCGCCGCTCGGCGAGTTCATGGGCGAGCGTGCGGGTGAGATGATGCACGGCCGCCTTGGAGGCGGTATAGGAATAGGCGCCATCGGCGATGGGTTGCGTGCCCATGACCGATCCGAGATTGATGACGCGCGCCGGATCGGCATCGGCGGCCGTCTTTTCCAGCATGGGCAACAACAGTCTCGTGAGGTGGAACAGTCCCGTCACATTGACGTTGAGGACGCGAGCCCATGCGGCGTAAGGGAAGCTCTCCAGCGATTCCCCCCAGGAAACGCCGGCGTTGTTGACGAGGATATGCAGGGCTTGCGTGCGCGACGCCACGGCGGCGGCGAGTTCGTTGCAGCCGATCTCGGTCGAGACATCGCCGGCAAATCCCTCGACCGATCCAGGTAGTCCCAGGGCGCTGATCTTGGCGGCGACCCTTTCACAGTCGGCTCCCTTGCGGGAGGCGATCATGACGCGGGCACCGCCTGCGGCCAGCCCCGTTGCTATCATGCGCCCAATTCCGGTGGCGCCGCCTGTTACCAGGGCGACCTTGCCACGAACCGAAAACAGCTCTTCGACGAAACCCATCACAAAGCCCTCCCTGTCGCGGTACGTCCGGCCGCGTTGACAACATACCCGGTAGTATGTTGAACTTTCCGGGCGTCGTAAAGACCCGGTCGCGCAGCTTGGCGAACCGGGCTGCAGGGGAGGGGCAGTGGACGGGCTCGCCGAGGTTGAACTGCCGGACAATGTTCCGCACGCCGACATCCTTGCGGCCGCCGCGCACTGTTTCATGGAGCAGGGCTATGAGGGTGCGTCGATCGACGACGTGGCCAGGCGGCTGGGATCGACCAAGGGCCGCATCTATCATCATTATCCCTCCAAGGCCGATCTGTTCGCCGCGGTCTTCCGCACCGGCATGATCCTCAATCGTCGCGTGATCGCGTCCCACCTGCATGAGCGCGGCCCGGCGATCGACCGGCTGATCGCGATGGCGCGCGCGCACACCGCCAACATGATCGCGACGCGCGCGTTCCAGCGAACCGTCTGGGAAGGGGTGACCATGCGGCTGCGCGGGGCCACGACACCGGAGCAACGTGCCGCGTTCGAGGACCTGGCACGCGACCGCGATGCCTATTCGGAGCTGTTCCGCGCGACGGCGTTGGCGGCGCGTGCCGAAGGCGCGCTCGACTTCGACAATGCCGGCATTGTTCTGCAAATGACCTTCCTGTCGCTCAACTCGCCGATCTTCTGGTTCCAGCCGCGCGCCGGACAGACCAAGGCTGAGATCGATCGGCTGGTCTGCGAAATCGTCACGTTTGCGCTGAGGGGACTCGGCTACAAGGGAAGGATCGCGACATGAGCGACATGAACCTCGGGATGACCGAGCGACTGAAACCGATCCACGAGAAGGTCGCGCGCATGGTGCGCGACGAAATCCTTCCGCTGGACGAGGAGTTCCTCGAGGAGGTCGGGAAGGCAGGCGACCGTTTCGCCTACACGGCGCGCCAGACCGAGATCCTTGAAGGGCTCAAGGCGAAGGCGCGCGAGCGCGGGTTATGGAATTTCTGGCTGACGGATTCCTCCAGCGGCTACGGGCTGTCGACGGTCGAATATGCCTATCTCGCCGAGGAAATGGGCAAGGCGCATCTCGGTGCCGAGGTGTTCAACTGCTCCGCTCCCGATACCGGCAACATGGAAGTGCTGGAACGCTACGGCACGGCGGCGCACAAGAAGCAGTGGCTGGAACCGCTGCTTGAGGGCAAGATCCGCTCGGCCTACCTGATGACCGAGCCGGATGTCGCCTCGTCGGACGCCACCAATATCGCGATGAGCTGCGTGCGCGACGGCGACGATTATGTGCTGAACGGCGAGAAATGGTGGTCGTCGGGCGCCGGCGATCCGCGCTGCAAGATCTACATTGTCATGGTACGTACCGGCGGCGAAGATATGCCGCGCCACGAACGCCACTCGATGGTCCTGGTTCCGGCCGAGACCGGGGGCGTCACCGTCCTGAGGGCGTTGGAGGTCTATGGCCGCGACGACGCCCCGCACGGGCACATGCATATCCGCTTCGACAATGTGCGCGTGCCGGTTTCCAACCTCATCCAGGCCGAAGGCAAGGGCTTCGCCATTGCCCAGGGAAGGCTGGGTCCGGGCCGCATCCATCACGCCATGCGGGCCATCGGCCAGGCGGAACGGGCGCTGGAACAGATGTGCCAGCGCTCCGTGCGCCGCGTCGCCTTCGGCAAGCCGCTGGCCAAGCTCGGCGCCAATTACGACATCATCGCCGAATGCCGCATGGACATCGAAATGGCGCGCCTGCTCTGCCTCAAGGCGGCGTGGATGATGGACCAGGGCGATGCGCGCGCCGCAGCACCCTGGATCAGCCAGATCAAGGTGATCGCGCCGCGCGTCGCGCTGAAGGTTACCGACGAGGCGGTGCAGATGTTCGGCGGGCAGGGGGTGAGCCAGGACACGCCGCTGGCGCGCATGTGGACCAATCTGCGGACGCTGCGCCTCGCCGACGGGCCCGACGCCGTCCATCGCATGGTGATCGCGCGTTCGGAACTGAAGAAACACACGCAGGAAAAGCTGTGATGAAGGCCATCGTCGCCCGCGGTTTCGCTCCGCTCGACAAGCTCGACTGGTCCGACTGGCCTGAACCGGAAGCGACGGGACGGACCGTCGTGATCGAGGCCGAGGCGATCGGCGTCAACTATCCCGACGGCCTGCTCGTGCAAGGCCTGTACCAGATCAAGCCGCCGGTGCCGTTCGTTCCGGGCATGGAAGTGGCGGGTCGTGTCTACGCGGTCGGACCGGAAGTGCGTCATTTCAAGGTCGGTGATCGGGTTGCCGCTGCCACGATGATCGGCGGCTATGCGGAAAAGGTCGGCGCTCCGGAGCAGGCGGTCATGAAGATGCCCGACCCGATGAGCGCGGCGGATGCCTGCGCGCTCCTCTGCGCCTACGGGACATCGCACTACGCGCTCAAGCAACGGGGAGCGCTGCGCGCCGGGGAAACGCTGGCGGTCACCGGCGCTTCCGGATCGACGGGGATCGCCGCCATCCAGATCGGCAAGGCGATGGGTGCGCGGGTGATCGCGATCGCCTCGACGCCCGAGAAACGCGCGATTGCCCTTGCCGCCGGCGCGGATGCGGCGCTCGGCTACGACAATCTGAAGGATGCGCTGAAAGAGGCCACCGGCGGCAAGGGCGTCGATGTCGCCTTCGATCCGGTCGGCGGCGAGGTCTTCGACACGCTGGCGCGCTCGATGGCGTGGAACGGACGGCTGCTCGTCATCGGGTTCGCCTCGGGAACGATCCCTCAATTCCCGGTCAATCTCGCTCTCGTGAAGGGGTTCTCGGTGGTCGGGGTGTTCTGGGGGACATTCACCCAGCGCGAGCCTCAGGCCTATGGCGAGAACATGCGCGAACTCGTCGGCTGGTATCTTGAAGGCAAGGTCAAGCCGGTCATCGAGGGGCGGTATGCGCTCAAGGATGCCGCTTCGGTACTGAAACGCGTGCTGGATCGCGGCGCCAGCGGCAAGATCATTCTGGAGCCATGAGGATGACCATTCCGGCGGAGATGATGGCCCTTCTGCTCAAAGGCGATGGTTATGCGACCGTGCCGTCCGGTTCGGTGCTGGAAGCGATGGACCCCTATGTCGAGTTCGGCCGCATCGGCGTACCGCAGCCGGATGAAGGACAAGTGCTGATCAAGGTCAGCCTCGCCTCCATCAATCCGTCCGACGTGATGTTCATCAAGGGTCTCTATGGACAGCCGCGCGCGAAAGGCCGGCCGGCCGGTTTCGAGGGCGTCGGCGTCGTGGCCGCGGGAAATGGCCCGCTCGCCGCCAGCCTCATCGGCCGGCGGGTCGCCTTTGCCACCGGAACGTCCAACTGGGGCGCCTGGGCCGAATACGCGGTTGCCGATGCGCGAGGCGTCATCCCGCTGATCGACGGGGTCAGCGACATCGACGGCGCTGCGATGATCGTCAATCCGCTGACCGCGCTCGCCATGTTCGACATCGTGCGCGAGGCGGGCGAAAAGGCCTTCGTGCTGACCGCCGGCGCCAGCCAGCTCTGCAAGCTCATGATGGGCGTGGCGCGCGAGGAAGGTTTCCGTCCAATCGCCATCGTGCGGCGCGATGATCAGGAATCGCTGCTCGTCGAGTCGGGCGCGGCGCATGTGCTGAATGCCTCGGCCGCGGACTTCAAGTCGCGGCTGAAGGCGGTTTTCGGCGCGGAGAAGCCGCGCATCTTCCTCGATGCCGTCACCGGACCGCTTGCTTCGACCGTCTTCCATACGATGGGAAAGGGGGCTCGGTGGATCATCTATGGCCGGCTCGATCCCGCCGACACGGTGATCCGCGAACCGGGGCAGTTCATCTTCCAGGACAAGAAGATCGAAGGGTTCTGGCTGACGCAGTGGATGCGCTCGGCAGATCCCGCGAGTCGCGCGGCCCGCGTGCTCGAGGCGCAGCAGCGTTTCGCCGATGGGCGTTGGAAAACCGATGTCACCGCGACGGTGCCGCTCGACGCGGCGGTCAGCCGCGTGGCCGACGAGTTGGCGAAGCCGAACGGAAAGGTTTTCATCACGCCTGGGTGAAACTGCAGACCGGTTTCGATTGCAGGCCGGCAGATGAATGTGGTCAACTGGCACCAAGCGGCGGAGATCGCGAGTGCCTGAACGGGAGGTAACCTGTTGCTTACACTGCAACTGATCATGAGCGGTCTGGCCAACGGGTGCGTCTACGGTCTGATCGCACTTGGCTTCGTGCTGATCTACAAGGCGACGGAGGCGGTGAATTTCGCCCAGGGCGATTTCATGATGCTGGGCGCGTTCGTCACCCTCGGCCTCGCCAACCAGGACTGGGCCGGGCTGCCGTTCTGGCTGGCCGTTCCGCTGGCGCTGACGATCATGGGCGTCTTCGGCTATCTTCTCGATCTGATCGTGCTGCGCCGCATGTTCGGCCAGTCGCAGATCGCCGTGATCATCCTGACGATCGCGATGGGCTTCGTGCTGCGTTTCGTCGCCGGTTACATCTTCGGCCACGAACCGGTTTCGCTGGAGAGCCCGCTGGCCGGGCGCGACGTGCGTTTCGGTGGCCTCGTGCTGGGTCTCGACGAGATCGCCGTGATCGTGGTCACGATACTGCTCACCCTCGGCCTGTGGCTGTTTTTCAGCCGAACGCGGCTCGGCGTGGCGATGCAGGCTGCCTCGCAGAACCAGCTCGCGGCCTACTACATGGGAATCCCGGTCAAGCGCATCCATTCGCTGACCTGGGCCTTGTCGGGCGTGGTCGCGGCGATCGCCGGCATCCTTTTTGCCTCGAAGGGTTCGATCGACCCGTCGACGGGTCTTCTCGGGATCAAGGCTTTCGCGGCGTCGGTCATCGGCGGCTTCGGTTCGCTGCCGGGCGCCCTGCTCGGCGGGCTGATCGTCGGGCTGATCGAGCCCTTCGCTTCCTATTACCTCGCCGCGGGCTATTCGCAGATCGCCCCATACCTGCTGCTGTTCCTTGTCCTGGTGTTTCGGCCGCACGGAATCCTGGCGCAAGTCCACGCCAAGAAGGTCTGAACGATGCGGACCCTGTTCAAGACCTCCTACGACGTCGACATCCGCCTCGTGCAGCATTCGGGCCACGCCCTGTGGTACGGCCTCCTGTTCGCATTCGCTCTTGCCGTGCCGCTCCTGTTCGACACGTTCATGATCGGCGAGGCGACGAACGTGCTGATCTGGTCGATCGCCGGCATGGGGCTGATGATCCTCGTTGGCCAGACGGGACAGGCGAGCCTCGGCCACGCCGCGTTCCTGGCGATCGGCTGTTATGCCAATACGATTCTGCAGGATCGCCTCGGGCTGCCCTTCATCGTCGCCCTTCCGCTGGCAGGGCTGATTTCGGGCCTTGCCGGCGCGGCGCTGGCATGGCCCACGGCGCGGCTGCACGGCATTTATCTTGCCATCGCCACGCTCGCCGTTTCCGTCATGGTCGAGGACTTCATCGTCCTGGCGGAACCGCTGACCGGGGGCGTCAACGGCCTTGTGGCGCCGACGATCTCGATCTTCGGCTTCGAGTTCGACCGCTACGGCGCGCCGGGCCGCTTCTATTACCTGACCCTGGCGATCACGCTTGTCGTGGTACTCGTCTACATGAACCTGCTGCGCTCGCCGCTCGGCCGCGCCTTCGCGGCGGTGCGAGACTCGGAAGTGTCAGCGCGGGCGATGGGCGTCAATGTAGCGCGAACCAAGGCAACGTCCTTCGGTCTCTCGACCGCGATCACCGGGCTTGCCGGCGCGCTGATGGGGCATTTCGCTGGCGTCTTCAACCAGGAAGCCTTCACCCTCATCATCTCCATCCAGCTTCTGATGATGGTGGTGATAGGCGGGCTTGGAACCATCCACGGCGCCTTCTACGGCGCGATGGTCGTGGTGCTGCTCCCGCAGGCGATCGCCTTTTCGCGCGATTTCGTCAGCGCGCTCACCGGCGGCGGATCCATCGCCATTCCCGGTCTCGAGGCGGCGATCTTCGGGATGATCCTGATCCTGTTCATCCTGTTCGAGCCGATGGGCATCTACGGGCGCTGGATCAAGACGCGCACGTTCTTCGACCTCTTCCCGTTCTACCGCAAGGCCATGTTCCGGCGGCAGAAGTCCTATCTCAAGACGGAGCGCATGCGGTGAGCCTGCTCGAGGTCGACAATGTGACCCTGAAATTCGGCGGCGTCACCGCGGTTGACGGTGTCTCCTTCGACGTGGAGGAGGGCGAGGTCTTCGCGCTCGTCGGACCGAACGGCGCCGGCAAGTCGACGCTCTTCAACCTCGTCTCGCGCATCTACGACCCCGTCGACGGCGACATCCGCTTCAATGGCGAAAGCCTGCTGAAGCACAAGGCACATGAGATCGCCGGCTTCGGCATCGCGCGGACTTTCCAGAACATCGAACTGTTCGAGCACGCGTCTGTGTTGCAGAACCTGCTGGTCGGCCGGCACACGCACCGCACGACGAATCTCCTTTCTGAACTGCTGTTCCTGCCGTCCGTGCGCCGTGCCGAGCGCGCGCAACGCGCCGCAGTGGAGAAGGTGATCGATTTCCTCGACCTGCAGGCCTATCGCGACAAGACCATCGCCGGGCTGCCCTATGGCGTGCGCAAGGTGGTGGAACTCGGCCGGGCGCTCGCGATCGAACCGAAGCTGCTGCTGCTCGATGAGCCGGCGTCGGGCCTCTCCACCGAGGAGACGCAGGACGTCGCCTTCTGGATCGAAGACATCAAGACGCAGATGGGCGTGACCGTGCTGATGGTGGAGCACGACATGCATCTCGTCTCCGCGGTGAGCGATCGGGTTATGGCGCTCGCCGACGGCAAGCGCCTGGCGTTGGGCACGCCGCAAGAGGTGCAGACCCACCCGAAAGTGATCGAAGCCTATCTCGGCGGCGGACACGGGAGGCAAGCGGCATGAGCGGCGAACCCCTGCTGTCGGTGCGTAATGTCGAGAGCTTCTACGGGCCGATCATGGCGCTGCGCGGCGTCAGCCTTGACGTGCGCGAAGGACAGATCGTCACCGTGCTCGGCGCCAACGGCGCCGGCAAGACGACGCTGATGAAGACGATTTCCGGCGTGATGGACCCCGAGAAGGGCGAGGTCGTGTTTGCCGGCCGCAATATCGCCGGCGCGGAGCCGGACCGTGTCGTGCGCGCCGGCATCGTGCATGTGCCGGAGGGGCGCGAGGTTTTTCCGCTGCTGTCGGTGGCGGAGAACCTGCGCATGGGCGCGTTCACGCGTCGGGATTCTGCGGGAATCGCGGCGGACGAGGAGATGGTCTACGCCTATTTCCCGATCCTGAAGGAGCGGCGCGCGCAGGCCGCCGGAACCCTTTCCGGCGGACAGCAACAGATGCTCGCCATTGGCCGCGGCCTGATGGCGCGGCCGAAGCTGATGCTGCTCGACGAGCCGTCGCTGGGGCTGTCGCCATTGCTCGTCTCGGAAATCTTTCACATCATCGGCCGGCTCAACCGCGAGCAGAAGGTGACGATGATGCTGGTCGAGCAGAACGCGCAGGTCGCACTCGATGCCGCGCATTACGGCTATGTGCTCGAGCTCGGCCGCATCGTGATGGCGGATACGGCCGAGGCGCTGAAACAATCGAAGGACATCCAGGAATTTTTCCTGGGGGTGCGCGATGACAGCCCGCGCGGGCAGAAGCGCTGGAAACAGCGCAAGACGTGGCGATGAGGGGAGGTGGCCGTGACGGCAATTGAAAAAGCGCAGCCGCAGACCGTCGTCAATGGCGTTTCCATCAACGCCGACCTGTCGCGTGGCCCCTACCTGATCGACGGCTGCGACACGCTGCCGAAGCTGTTCCTCAAGCGCTGCGCGGAACTGAAGGACCGGATTTCCCACCGCGAGAAGGATTTCGGGATCTGGCTGTCCTATACTTGGGAGGAATACCTCGCCCATGCCCGTCTCATCGGCATGGGGCTCAAGAGCCTCGGGCTCAAACGCGGCGAGGTGGTCTCGATCCTTTCGGAAGACAACAAGGAATGGGTCTATGTCGACCTTGGCGTGCAGTGCGTCGGCGGCATCGGATCGGGTGTCTACACGACCGACTCGGCCAGCCAGCTTGCCTACCTCGTCAACGATTCCGACAGCCGTTTCCTGTTCCTCGAAAACGACGAGCAGCTCGACAAGTTCCTGTCGGTCAAGGAGCAGATGCCGCGCCTGACCAAGGCAATCGTCTTCGATCGCGACGGGCTGCACGGCTTTGCCGACGACCGGGTCATCTTCCTCGACGAGCTCTATGCGCTCGGTCGCGAGCACCTGAAAGCCCATCCGGAGCTGTTCGACGCGGAAGTGGCGAAGTCCGCGCCCTCCGACACGGCGATCCTCGTCTACACCTCGGGGACCACCGGCATGCCGAAGGGCGCGATGATCAGCCATTCGAACTTGATGTTTTCGCTGTCGGCCGGCCTCGCCAAGATTCCGGGCTATTCGACGGACGAGCAGGTTTGCTTCCTGCCGCTTTGCCATATCCTGGAAAGGCTGTTTTCGGGCTTCTTTCCGATGATCACGCGGGCCACCGTCAATTTCGCCGAGAGCCCGGAAACGGTGTTCGACAATCTGCGCGAGGTCTCGCCGCACTCCTTCACCGCGGTGCCGCGCGTCTGGGAGAAAGTGTATTCGCGCCTCGCCATCATGCAGTCGGAAGCAACGCGGATCGGTCGGCTGGCCTACGGTCTCGCGCTGAAGGTCGGAAGGGCGCGGGCGGAGAAGGTGCAGGCTGGCGAAACGCTGCCGCTCGGCACGGCGCTCGCCGCGCGCGTTGCCGATTTCCTCGTGCTATCGAACATCCGCCGCATGATCGGCATGGATCGGATCCGCCGTGGCGGCACAGGCGCTGCGCCGATCTCGCCCGACCTGCTCAACTGGTACTGGGCGATCGGCGTGCCGCTGGTCGAGGGCTACGGCATGACCGAGAGCTCCGGCGTCATTTCGATCAACACCGTGGAGGACAACAAGGTGGGCACCGTCGGCAAGGTGTTGCCGGGCGCCGAGGTCCGCATCGCCCCCGACGGCGAAATCCAGTATCGCGGCGGCAATGTCTTCCAGGGCTACTGGGGCAAGCCGGAGCAGACCGCCGAGACCCTCACGGCGGATGGCTGGCTGAAAACCGGCGATGTCGGCCGCCTCGACAATCAGGGCTACCTGACGATCACTGGCCGCATCAAGGACATCATCATCACCGCCGGCGGCAAGAACATCACGCCGGCCGAGATCGAAAACCGGTTGAAATTCTCGCCTTACGTCTCGGATGCCGTCATCATCGGCGACAAGCGCAAATACCTGACCGCGCTGGTGATGATCGACCAGGAGAATGTCGAGAAGTTCGCCCAGGACCGCCGCATTCCCTTCACCGATTTCAAGTCGCTGTGCGCGGCACACGAGGTGCGCTCGCTCATCGGCAAGGTCGTGGAGGATACGAACCGCGAATTTGCCCGCGTCGAGCAGATCAAGGATTTCCGCCTGATCGACGTGTTGCTGACCGCGGAAGACGAGGAACTCACCGCCACGATGAAGCTGAAGCGCTCCTTCGTGGAGAAAAAACACAAACGACTGATCGACGAGATGTACGGGGCGTGAGCCGTATTCCGTCAAAACCCGAGGAGGAAAGCATGAGAACCGCCAAATTGACCACCGCCCTGGCCGCCCTGCTGGCCGCAGGCGTTGCCGCCCCGGCGCTCGCCGACGGCCAAGGCGTAACCGATACCGAGATCGTCATCGGCTCGAATGGCGACCTGTCCGGACCGTTCGCCGCCTTCAACGTGCAGGCCGTCAAGGCCGCGCAGGTCATGTTCGACGACATCAACGCCAAGGGCGGCATCAATGGCCGCAAGATCAAGTTCATCGTCGAGGACCACGGCTACCAGGTGCCGAAGGCGGTGCAGAACTTCAACAAGCTGGTCAATGCCGACAAGGTGTTCGCGATGGTGCTGAACCTCGGCACGCCGCACAACCTTGCCGGCTTCAAGATCATGGATCCGGCCAAGGTCGCCAATATCGGACCGCTGACGGCCGCCCGGCAACTGACCACCGAGGGCGACAAGAACCTGCACTATGCCGGGTTCTCGACCTATTACGACCAGATCCTCGCCGGCGTCGAATATCTGGCGAAGGAAAGGGGTGCGAAGGAGGTCTGCTCGATGTTCCTG
>WBZS01000897.1_pt1 | contig 28636 bp, 29 predicted proteins | sample 5204201 | NCBI WGS metagenome assembly WBZS01 (sample SAMN12344357, study PRJNA552823) | activated sludge metagenome | biome: Activated sludge suspended growth; feature: Nitrification reactor; material: Wastewater; isolation source: activated sludge from nitrification reactor of wastewater... | reverse complement strand
AATCCGAGGACGACCGCGGCACGCTGGAGATCGCGCGCGCGCTCGGACGCATCGATTTCGACAACGTGACTTTCAGTTATCCGGCGCACGACAGGGCGGTACTGTCGCGCATCAATCTGACGATCGCGCCGGGCGAGACAGTCGCGCTGGTCGGATCGTCGGGATCGGGGAAAACGACGCTGGCCAATCTGCTGCCGCGTTTTTACCACCTCCAGTCAGGCCGCATACTGCTCGACGGCCATGACATCGAGAGCCTCAAGCTGGCCAGCCTGCGCGACAACATCGCGCTGGTCAGCCAGGACGTGGTGCTGTTCAACGACACGGTGGCCGCCAACATCGCCTACGGCAGCAAGCGCAATGCCGGCATGGCGGAGATCGAAGCAGCAACGATCGCCGCTCATGCGCTGGAATTCATCCGCGACATGCCGCAGGGTTTCAACACGCTGATCGGGGAAAACGGCGTGCGCCTGTCGGGCGGCCAGCGGCAGCGCCTGGCCATCGCTCGCGCGATCCTCAAGGATGCGCCGGTGCTGATCCTCGACGAGGCGACCTCGGCGCTCGACTCTGAGTCCGAGCGCCATGTGCAGGCCGCGCTCGACGCGCTGATGGAGAATCGCACCACGCTGGTCATCGCACACCGGCTGTCTACGATCGAGCGCGCCGACCGCATCGTGGTGCTCGACAAGGGCCGCATCGTCGAGATCGGCAAGCATGCCGGCCTGCTCGCGGCCGGCGGAATCTATGCCCACCTGCACCGCATCCAGTACGCCCAGGAGCGGGCGGGCAGCGAGGGCGACGTCTGACATGCATATCGTGCACAGCGAAGCCTCGTGCGGCTGGGGCGGGCAGGAACTGCGCATACTCGCGGAAGCGCAGGGCATGATTGCGCGCGGACATCGCATCAGCTTGCTGTGCCCGCGAGAGGCGCGCATCCATGACGAAGCCGTGGCTCGCGGCATCGATGTTCGCGCACTGCCGATCGGGCGCAAGAACCTAGCCGGCGCATTCGCCCTTCGACGCTGGCTGAAAGAAAACCCCTGCGACGTAGTCAACACCCACAGTTCCACCGATAGCTGGCTGGTGGCGCTGGCATCCGCAACCCTGGCGCGTGCGGCCCCCATCGTGCGCACCCGGCACATCTCCGCCCCCACGCCGCGCAATGGCCCAACCCGCTGGCTGTATACGCGCGCCACGCGACACATCGTCACTACCGGGGAAACGCTGCGGCGCACCCTGATTGCGGACAACGGCTATTCGGCCGATGCGATCACCTCGGTCCCGACCGGCATCGACACCAACCGCTTTGTCCCGGGCGACCGCAACGCTGCGCGCGCGATGCTGGGCTTGCCGGACGATGTACCTGTGGTCGGCATCGTGGCGACGCTGCGCAGTTGGAAAGGGCATCGCTACCTGGTGGATGCCTTCGCCTCGCTGGCGAACAAGGCGGTGCTGCTGGTCATTGTCGGCGACGGTCCCCAGCGCGAAGCGCTTGCGCAACAGGTCGCAACGCTCGGGCTGGATTCACGGGTTCGCTTTGCCGGCAACCAGCAGGATGTGCGGCCTTGGCTTCACGCGTTGGACGCATTCGCACTGCCCTCCTACGCTAACGAGGGTGTGCCGCAGGCGCTGCTGCAGGCCATGCTGTGCGGGCTCCCTTGTGTCACGACCAGCGTCGGCAGCATCGGCGAGATTGCGCAGGACGGCGCCACCGCGCTGGTGGTGCCGGTACACCAGTCCGCGCCCCTCTCGGCTGCGCTGGCCCGACTGCTGGAGAACGCCGCGTTGCGCCGGCAACTCGGCGAGGCAGCGCGAGCCCATTGCCTTGACGGCTTCAGCCTCGAAACCATGCTCGACAAGATGGAAACGGTATTCCGCAATGTCGTCGCGGCTGCGCGGACGCATTGAGACGATTGCGCGCGCCGGCCGGGCGCGTCTCGCGACCCTCGGCGACCGGCGCCCGCCCGCGCAGCCGAAACGGATACTCGTTGCGCATCATCTGCTGCTCGGCGACACGCTGATGCTCACGCCGCTGCTCGCAAAGATACGGCAGCGCTGGCCGGAGTCAGATCTGGCGATGACGGCGCCATCGGCATTTCTGCCGCTTTACTCGGCGCGCCCATACGGTGTGCGCGCGCTGGCTTTCGAGCCACGCGATCGCGCCAGCCAGCGCGCGCTGTGGCGCGAGTCGGGGTTCGACCTAGCCTTGGTACCGGGCGACAACCGTTTCAGTTGGCTGGCCGCGGCGATGGACGCGCGCTGGATCGTCGCCTTCGCCGGTGACCGCCCGGCCTACAAGAGCTGGCCGGTCGACGAACTGCGCGACTATCCGGCCACGCCCGGCACCTGGGGCGACGCGGTGGCCGGCCTGATCGACGGCGACGAGGCCACCGTCTATTCGCCGGGCGACTGGCCGGCACCCGCCGCGGAGGCGTTCTCCCGACCCGCCTCGCCCTATGCCGTGCTGCATGTCGGCGCCAGTTCGCCGTTGAAACTATGGTCGCCCGAGCGCTGGATGGCACTTGCGCGCAAGCTCAACCAGGCAGGGCTCGAGGTCGTCTGGAGCGGCGGGCGCGGGGAACAGCGGATCGTCGAATCGATCGACCCGCAGCAGCAGTATTCCAGTTACGCCGGACGTCTGGATCTGCCGCAGCTTTGGCACTTGGTCGCGGAGGCCACGCTGCTCGTATGCCCGGATACCGGCATCGCGCACCTTGGGCGCATCGTCGGGACACGCACGTTGACGCTGTTCGGGCCGGGCTCGGCGACGATCTGCGGGCGCGGGCGATTCTGGGGCAATTCACCCTATGTCGCGCTCGGCGAGGAACCTTTCGAGTGCCGGAATCAGCACGTGCTGTTCAAACGCGACATCGCCTGGGTGCAGCGCTGCGGACGCAGCACGCGCGAGTGCGCGCATCCGCGCTGCATGGATCGGCTCGACGTCGACCGCGTGCTGCGCCGGGCGATATCGCTGCTCGACGAGAAGGAACAAGGTACATGAGCCTCAAGCGCGCCGTCGGACGAGCACGCGACCGCCTCATCGGCAACGCGTTCGAGCGCGCGATCCGGCGTGCCCGCAAGCGCGGCAACCCGCGCGTGTTGCTGTACTGGAATCGCGGGCTGGGCGACATCGCGCTCGGTTTGTGTGCGCTGATCGAACGCATTCGCGGCGAATTCCCCGCGGTGCAAATCAGCGTGCTCACGCGCAGCGACCTGCAGCCGGCCTTTGCGATGACCGCCGTCGACCACGTGCTGGTCTGGCCGGGGCTGGCGCGCGGCGACAGGGACGGCTTCTCGCGGGGCTGCGCGGCATTGCGCGTTGCGCCGAGCGGGTTCGACATCGTTCTGGATCGCCCGGATCCGACCGCTTGGCTGGCGGGCGGCCTCGGGCAGTTCGTGCCGCGGCTGCGCTGGCCCGCGCAATGGAATGCGCTGGCCGATCGATTCGATGCGATCCGTACCGATTGTCCCGTCATCGTCGCGCATGTCAGTTCCGAGACCGGCCAGTTCTACGGCTATGTCAAGGATTGGCCGGGCGAACGCTGGCGCGAGCTGTTCGAGCGCATCGGCGAGCGGCATGCGGTGCAGTGGGTGCTGGTCGGTCATGCGCAACCGCAAGCGTTCGTTCGGCCCGATGTGCTTGACCTGCGCGGCGCCACCAGCCTGGCGGAAGTGCTGTCGATCCTGCGCAACCGCACCCGGATTCTTGTCGCAGTCGATAGTGGCATCCTCTCGATGGTGTTCTATGTTGACGAGGCGTTTCCGCTGCAGGTGGTGTCGCTGTGGTCGGACCCGAGGCAGGGTGTGCTCAAGCAGGCGGTGGCCTCGCCCAACCCCCTGCTCAGGCACTGCCCGCTTGTCGGCGATGACGAAGACGTGCGCCGCCTGTCGGTCGATCGCGTGGCCGAAGCTGTCGAACAGGCTCTCGCGAAAAGCGCGGCCTTGGCCTCTGCCGGATGCCAAAGCCCGCGATGAGCGCGAACCCTTCCCGTACCTGGCAAACTCTTTTGCCGGCCTGTCTGCTGATCGCGATTCTTCCGGTCACGCACACGGTCGCATTGCGGCTGCTGTTGCTCGCGCTGACGCTTGGCATCGCCCTGCGCGCCTGGTTGCGGGAGCCGCATCCGCCCATTCCTGCGCGCGGAACGCTTGCCATCTGGTCGGCAATTGCCGTCGCCTCGCTGGCGTGGAGCGTCGATCGCGAGTACTCGAGCGGCGAGGTCATCAACGAGATCGGCTACGCGATGGCCGCCTACTTCAGCTTTTTCGCGCTTGGCCGTACCGAACGCGACGTCCGCCGTCTGATGATCGGACTTTTCGTCGGCGTCGGCCTCGCGTCGGCCTTTGCCATCGTCAACTTTCTGCGACTGGGTGATTGGCAGGCCGGAGAAACAATCGGCATCGGCGACCGCAATGCCTTCAGCACAACCGTTTCCCTGGCCAGTGTGGCTTTCATGCTGGTACTGACCAATCGTCGCCTCGCACCGGCACCGCCGCTGCTGGTTTGGCTGGTGCTGGCGCTGGGGCTGATCGCCGCCACCCTGACGCTCAATCGCACGATGTGGCCCGCGCTCGGCGCGGCAGCGATCGTCTATCTGCTCGCCTACAACGCAAACCGGCTGCAGGCCCCGCGCAATCGCATGGTCGCCGCATTTCTCGTCGTGCTGATTGCCGCAATCAGCGTTTCGCAGTTCTTTCTGACGACCAAAATCCGGCGCAGCGAACAGTCGGCGAGCCAGGGCGTGGTGACCACGGTGATCAACGACGAGCGGGTTCCGATCTGGAAATACGCGCTACAGCGTGCCGCCGACCGTCCCCTCAGCGGATTCGGCTACGGCCGCGGCATATTGCGCAAGGACTTCCGCGCCAATATCGGCATCGACCTTGCCTGGCACGCCCACAACGTATTCCTCAACCATGCGATATCGGTAGGAATTCCCGGGCTTGCAGCCTATTGCCTGATGCTGCTGGCACTGTGCTCGGCATTCCTGCGTCTGGTTCGCCGGCAAGACCCGCTTGCTCGCTCATTTGGCGCCTTCGGCCTTGCGCTGCTGACCTGCATGTTCGTTCGCAACCTTGCCGACGACACGATCGTGCGCGAAAACGCGCTGCTGTTCTGGTCGCTCACCGGAATGGCGCTGGGCGCGGGAGTGCGACGAATCGACCATCTGTCGACCGCTGCACCGGTTTCTGCGCACTCGGCCGCCGCAGAATAGTCCGGTGCCGCAGGCAGCCTTGCCGAACGAAGGTCGCTCAATGCGCCTCGTCCCAGTTTGCGCCGACGCCGACTTCCACCAGCAAGGGCACCGCCAGTTGCGCTACACCACCCATCAGACCGGGCAGACTTCCGCGGATGCTGTCGAGTTCGCCTTGCGGCACTTCGAGCACCAGTTCGTCATGGACCTGCAGCACCAGGCGTGACTGCAGCCGGTTTGCTGCGAGCCGGTCGGCCACGGCGATCATCGCCAATTTGACCAGATCGGCCGCGGTTCCCTGCATCGGCGCATTGATGGCGGCGCGTTCCGCGCCCTGCCTGCGGCCCGCGTTGCTGCTGCGGATTTCCGGCATCCACAGGCGGCGGCCGAACACGGTTTCGACATAACCCTTGCTCCGCGCCGATTCGCGCGTTTCGTCCATGTAGCGTTTGACGCCCGGGTAGCGCGCAAAGTAGCGCTCGATGTAGGCCTGCGCGGCGCCTCGCTCCAGGCCCAGTTCACGCGCCAGGCCGAAGGCACTCATGCCGTAGATGAGGCCGAAATTGATCACCTTGGCATAGCGGCGCTGTTCGCTGGTGATCTCGGCGGGCGGCGCAGCGAAAATTTCGGCGGCCGTGGCACGGTGCACATCCTCACCCTTGGCAAAGGCATCGAGCAGTCGTTCGTCGCCCGACAGGTGCGCCATGATGCGCAGCTCGATCTGCGAGTAGTCGGCCGAGACGATGTGCCAGCCCGGGGGTGCGATGAATGCCGCGCGGATGCGCCGCCCCTCGGCCGTGCGAACCGGAATGTTCTGCAGATTCGGTTCGGAACTGGCGAGCCGCCCGGTCACGGCGACTGCCTGGGAAAAACTCGTATGGACCCGCCCGGTACGCGGGTTGACCGAGCGCGGCAGCTTGTCCGTATAGGTGCTCTTGAGCTTGGCTAGCGTGCGATATTCGAGAATCAGCTTGGGCAGCGGATAGTCGAGCGCCAGTTGCTGCAGCACTTCTTCATCGGTCGAAGGCGCGCCGGACGGCGTCTTCTTCACTACCGGGAGCTTTTCGCGATCGAAAAGGATTTCCTGGATCTGCTTGGGCGAGTTCAGGTTGAACGGCTGCTTCGCCGCCGCGTGGGCAGCTTGCTCGACCTGCATCATCTTGCCGCCCAGTTCGTGGCTTTGCCGACCCAGCGCCGCCGAGTCGATCAGCACGCCGGTGCGCTCCATCTGGAACAGGATGTCGAGCACCGGCATTTCGATGTCGCGATAAAGCGCTTCGAGCCGCGCTTCCCTACGCAGCCGGCTGTGCAGCGCATGATGCAGTCTCAACGCAATGTCGGAATCCTCCGCCGAATACTCGGTCGCGCGCGCGACATCCACTTGGGCAAAGCCGATCTGACCGGCACCCTTGCCGGCCACCTCCGCGTATTTGATCGTGGTGATGCCAAGGTGCCGCTGCGACAGCGAATCGAGGTCATGGCCCCTGTCGGATTCGAGGATGTACGATTCGAGCAGGGTGTCGTGCGCCACACCGCTCACCTGGATGCCGGCGTTGGCAAACACATGCATGTCGTATTTGAGGTTCTGGCCGACTTTCGCCGCCCTTTCCGATTCGAGCCACGGCCGCAGGCGCGCGAGGGTAGCGTCGAACGCCAGTTGTTCCGGCGCTGCGGGGCCGGCGTGGCGCAGCGGCAGGTAGGCCGCCTCGCCCGGCGCGACCGCGAACGATATGCCGACCAGATTGGCGGTCAGCGGATCGAGACTGTCCGTCTCGGTATCGAGCGCGACCAGTTCGGCCCGCTCGATGCGCGCTAGCCAGTCGTCCAGCTGCGCCGGCGTGAGGATGCATTGGTAGGCGTGGCGGTGCGAGCCGTCGTCCGGCCGGGCAGGCGCATCCGCTTCGACGGAAACCTCATCGGGCGCCGTGTCCGATGGCCCTTCGGCACGCTCCCCAACCTGCAGTTCGCGCAGCCAGGTCTTGAACTCGAGACGGCCGTACAACTCGCGCAGTTGCAGCGCGTCCGGCATCGCCGGTTCGAGCTGCGAGACATGTACCGGCAGCGGAACGTCGCAGGCAATCGTGACCAGCTTGCGGCCAAGCGGCAGGAACGCCAGCGCGTGACGCAGATTCTCGCCGGCCGCGCCGCCGATTTCGGCGGCATGCGCCATCACCTGATCCAGTGTGCCGAACTGCTGCAACCATTTGACTGCGGTCTTGGGACCGACCTTGTCTACCCCCGGCACGTTGTCGACGGCGTCGCCGACGAGCGTCAGGTAATCGACGATGCGCGCCGGCTCGACGCCGAACTTGGCGAACACGCCGGCCTCGTCGAGCAATTCGTTGCTCATCGTATTGATCAGGCGGACACGCGGACCGACCAGTTGCGCCAGATCCTTGTCGCCGGTCGACACCACGCATTCCATGCCGTTGGCAACGGCCTCGCGCGCCAGGGTGCCGATCACGTCGTCGGCTTCGACACCGTCGAGCATCAGCAACGGCCAGCCCAGCGCCTTGATCGCGTCATGCAGCGGTTCGATCTGCCGCACCAGATCGTCCGGCATCGGCGGCCGGTTCGCCTTGTAAGCCGGATACAGGTCGTCGCGAAAGGTTTTGCCCTTGGCATCGAACACGCAGGCGCGGTACTGCGCCTTGTAGTCGGATACCAGCCGGCGTAGCATGCTGAGCACGCCCCTGACTGCGCCGGTGGGTTCGCCGTGCGAGTTGCGAAGATCGGGCAATGCGTGAAATGCGCGGTACAGATACGACGACCCGTCGACCAGCAACAGCATCGGCGGCGTCATTCAGACAAATTCCGTGCAGTCGCGGTTTGCGCCGCGCACCGGTACGGCGCACACAGATTCACAATCCGCACATTCCATGATGACCGCAAAAGACAAACTTCCGAAGGTCGTGGCGCCCGGAGCGGCGCAGTCGCTCAGCAGTGCGCGCGAGGCGTGGCGCATCTTCGGCATTATGGCAGAGTTCGTCGAGGCGACCGAGCGGCTGGCGGCGATTCGCCCGGCGGTCAGCATATTCGGCAGCGCCAGAACCCCGCCTGATTCGGCCTACTACTTGCTCGCCGAACGCATTGCGCGATTGTTGTCTGATTCAGGGTTCGCGGTGATCTCGGGCGGCGGCCCGGGCATCATGGAGGCGGCCAACAAGGGCGCCTATTTCGGCAAGTCGCCATCGGTCGGTCTGAATATCCAGTTGCCGATGGAACAGGGGTCGAACCCCTACCAGGACATCTCGCAGACGTTCCAGCATTTCTTCGCCCGCAAATCCATGTTCGTCAAGTTCGCCACCGCCTATGTGGTGCTGCCGGGCGGCTTCGGCACGCTGGACGAACTGTTCGAGGCGCTGACACTGGTGCAGACGGCCAAGAGCCGCAAGATACCGATCATCCTCGTACACACGCCGTTCTGGCGCGGGCTGATCGACTGGTTCCGCGAACGGCTGGTCGGCGAAGGCATGATCAACGCGGAAGACATCGACCTGATCCAGCTCATCGATCGACCCGAGGACGTGGTCGAACACATCTTCAAGTTCTATGAGTGTCGCGGCTTCGCGCCGCTTCCCGACGAACACGAACTGATGCTCAACCTGTAGCGGTTCGCGGGCAGGAAATTCGGGCGACGGGTCTTTGATAGAATGGCGCTTCACGCAAAAGGAATCGCCAATGCGCCGCCCCGCCCGTACGTTGTTGCTCAGTGCGCTGCTCGCCGCCAGCACTTATGCGCAGGCGCAGAAACCTGCGAACCTGGAACCGATTCCGGAACCTCCGCCACCTCCGCCGGGTATCGACGACGGCAGTCAGGAGCCACAGGTCACCATCAAAAAGCGCGGCGAGGATACGGTCGAGGAGTTCCGCCTCAACGGCAAGCTCTACATGGTCAAAGTGACGCCGCCGCACGGTCGCCCGTATTACCTGATCGATGACAAGGGCAGCGGCACCTTCTCGCGCCGCGACGACCTCGACAGCGGCCTGCGGGTGCCGCTTTGGGTGATCAAGGAGTTTTAGGGGGCAAGAGGGTTGCGGAGTGAGGGCACGGTACCTCCCGCCTCCGACGCTTCACCCCTGACGCTTCACCCCTTACCGCCATGGCCGTATATACGCCCGTCACCCAAGAGCAGCTCGCCGTCTGGCTGAAGAATTACTCGATCGGCACACCGCTCGAACTCAAGGGGATTTCTTCGGGGGTCGAGAACAGCAATTACTTTCTCACCACAACCCACGGCCAGTATGTGCTGACGCTGTTCGAGAAGCTCACGCGCAGCGAGTTGCCGTTCTACATTCACCTGATGGCGCATCTGGCACGGCACGGCATACCATGCCCGGCACCGATCGCCGACCGCGACAGCGAAATCCTGGGTCAGCTCAACGGCAAGCCGGCGGCAATCGTCTCACGCCTTGCCGGCGCCTCCGAGATGGCGCCGAGCATTGCGCACTGCGCGGCGATCGGCGCCATCCTTGCCGATATGCACATCGCCGGGCAGTCGTATGGCCGTCGGCTGGACAATCCGCGCGGCCCGCGCTGGTGGCACGACACCGCGCCGCAGGTAATACCCTTTCTGGCGCCCGACGAGCAGGCGATGCTGAGCGAGGAACTGCGCTTTCAAGGCAGCCATCGTCTCGACCAGTTGCCGCGCGGCGTGGTGCATGCCGACCTGTTCCGCGACAACTGCCTGTTCGAGAGCACCGCCGGGATGCCGCGCGTCGGCGGTATCATAGATTTTTACTTCGCCGGCAACGACGTTCTGCTGTTCGATGTGGCCGTCACGGTAAACGACTGGTGCTCCGATACAACCGGCGAACTGGATGTCGAGCGCGCCCGCGCGTTGCTGGCGGCTTACCACGCGGAGCGACCGCTAAACGAGGCGGAACGTCGTGCATGGCCGACCATGCTGCGTGCGGCGGCGCTGCGATTCTGGCTGTCGCGCGTGCACGACTACCATTTGCCGCGGCCAGGTGAGATCGTCAACGCGCACGATCCGTCGCGCTTCCGCGACATCCTGCGGCTGCGCGTGGCCGCCGGCGACGCCGTGCCGTGGGCGGTTTGAATTGTTGCTACCCATCGGATAGGATGACCCGACGCAGTACGCAGTCCCACATTTCCCGATCCGAATGAGCAAGCGGAGTCTCAAGCATGGTTGAAGCAGTCCCGTCCGGTAGTGCGGTAGCCCGCCTTGCGCCGGTCGCCCGTACCGTCGATGCCGGCCAGAGCCTGGAATGGTTCAAAGCCGGCTGGGATTTATTCATCAAGAATCCGGGCATCTGGATCGCCATTGCGGTCATCATGCTGGTCGCCCTCTTTGTGCTGAGCGTGATTCCGCTGCTCGGCCAGCTTGCCGTCCTGCTCGCGATGCCTGTTGCCGGCGGCGGCCTGGTACTGGGCTGCAAGTCGCTCAGCGAGGGCGGCGAACTGCGCATCGACCACCTGATAGCGGGTTTTCGAAGCCACGGCGCGTCGCTCGCGGTGGTCGGCGTGCTCTATGCCGCCGGCGGCATGCTGGCATTCGGCGTTGCCTTCCTGATCGGCGGCGGCGGTGCACTGGGCGGCGCGATTGCCCAAGGTTGGTCGGGGGCGGGCCTTGCTGCGGGCAGCGTCGCGCTCGGGCTGCTGGTCTGGTTTGCGCTGTCGGTGCTGCTGGGCATGGCGTTCTGGTTCGCGCCGGCGCTGGTGGTGTTGCGCGGCCTGGCACCGTTCGACGCGATGAAAACCAGTCTGGGCGCCTGCCTGCAGAATTTCATCGCCTTTCTCGTCTTCGGCATACTGGCCATGGTCGCCAGCTTTGTCGCCATGCTGCCGATGGGCCTCGGCCTGATCGTCCTCGCGCCGGTGATGATCGGCGCAGCCTATGCGTCCTACCTCGATGTGTTTGGCTGAAGGCCGGTCGATCAAGCGCCATGCAGGCTAGGCGACTGCCGGCCTCGCGCGGCTGGGCGTGGATCGTCGAGGGGTTCGCCCTGTTCCGGCGCAACCCGCCGCTGATCACCTTTCTGGTCATCGCCTACTGGTTTCTGCTGGCGGCGATCGGCGTGTTTCCTCTGGTGGGCCAGGTGGCGGCTTCACTGGCCATGCCCGCCTTGTCGGTGGGCGTCGCCAACGGCTGCCGCGCCATCGACCGTGGCGAGCGCGGCGGCTTCGATCTGATCTTTTCCGGCTTCCGCCTCAACCTGCCGAGCCTGCTGCGCCTGGGGGCAATCTATTTGCTTGCCACCCTGACGGTGTTCGGCATCAGCGCCCTGGTCGACGGCGGCCTGCTGTGGCAGACCATGATGAAGGGCCAGAAGGTCTCGCTCGAAACGTTCGCCGAGAGCAACCTGATCGCCGCGCTGGAGGTCGTGCTGGTCCTGTTCATGCCGGTCATGCTGGCGTACTGGTTCGCGCCCCTGCTTGCCGCCTGGGCGGACATGCCGGCAGGCAAGGCGCTGTTCTTCAGCTTCTTCGCGTGCATGACCAACTGGCGGCCGTTTCTCGTCTATGGCGTCGGTGTGATGCTGATCAGCGCTGTTGTGCCGGGCATCATCCTGGGTGTGGCCGCCGCGGTATCGCAGTCGGCCATCAGCCTGCTCAGCGTGGTCATTCTGTTGGCGCTGGTATTCGTGTTCCTGCCGACGCTGTTCGCGAGCTTCTACACCAGCGCCCGCGACATCTTCGTCGAGTTCGCCCCGACTCCCCCCCGGCCCGGCCGCACGGAATAGCCGCTTGCTTGCACCGATCGGCATTTTCGGCGGCACCTTCGACCCGATACACTTCGGCCACCTGCGCCTGGCCGAGGAAGCGCGCGAGGCGCTCTCGCTCGAACAGATCGTACTGATTCCATCGGGGCAACCGCCGCATCGCGAAGCACCGCAAACCCCGGCGATCCACCGCCTGGCGATGGCGGAACTGGCCGCCGGCGGCAATCCGGCAATCATCTTCGACCCCGCCGAAGTCGCATCGGCAACGCCAAGCTACAGCGTGCTCACGCTGGCGCGGCTGCGCGCCAAGTTCGGTCCGGCAAGGCCGCTGGTACTGCTGCTCGGGGCGGACGCTTTCGCCGGCTTGCCCTCATGGCACCGCTGGCGCGAGCTGTTCGCCCTCGCCCATATTGCCGTTGCCAACCGGCCGGGACACGCGCCGCACGAGCACCGCGGCCGGCAAGCACTTCCGGCGCCGCTGGCCGCCGAATGCGAGCCACGCCTTGCTGCGCGCGCAGCGGATCTTCACGGCGCGCCCGCCGGCCTAGTCTTGCACTTCGAGATGACGCCGCTGGCGATCTCCGCGTCGCTGATTCGTGCGCGCCTGGCTGCCGGGCGCTCGGTGCGCTATTTGCTCCCGGACTCGGTTCTCGACTATATTCATTCCCATCACCTTTACACCTGACGCATGTACCTGCCCAAGCTTCAGAAGATCGTCGTCGCCGCGCTCGAAGACATCAAGGCACGCGACATCGACGTGATCAACACCACCAAGCTGTCGGCCATGTTCGATCGCATCGTCATCGCCAGCGCCGACTCCACGCGCCAGACCAAGGCACTCGCCCGCAGCGTCCATGACAAGGTCACCGACGCCGGCGGCGAGGTTCTGTCGATCGAGGGTGCCGACAGCGGCGAATGGGTACTGGTCGACCTCGGCAGCATCGTCGTGCACATCATGCAGCCGGCGGTACGCAGTTACTATAACCTGGAAGAGCTGTGGCAGGCCAAGCCGGTGCGGCGCGCGCCAGCGACCGCGGCCACGGTTCAGGACGCCCGCTGAGCGATGAAGCTCGTGGTATGCGCCGTCGGCACGCGCATGCCAGCCTGGGTAGACGCCGGGTTCGACGATTTCGCCCGGCGCATGCCGCGCGAATTGCCGCTGGCGCTGGCTGAAATCCGCCCCGAGCCGCGCAACGGCAAGCCGGTCGATGCCTTGCTGGCGGCCGAGGAATCGCGCATTCGCGCCGCGCTGCCGCAGCACGCCCGTGTGGTCGCGCTCGACGAGCGCGGCAACGACAGCACCACGCGCGATCTCGCCGCAAGACTGGAACACTGGCAAACTGAGGGCGACGACGTGGCGTTCGTGATCGGCGGCCCGGACGGTCTGGCAGCCGGCATCAGGCGCGACGCACACGAAAGCCTGCGCCTGTCCAGCCTGACCCTGCCCCATGCGCTGGTGCGGGTGGTGCTGGCTGAGGCCCTGTATCGCGCCTGGAGCGTGACGCGCCATCATCCCTATCATCGCGAGTAGCCGGACCATGCCCCACGACCTGCAAAGTCGCATCTACCTCGCGTCGCGCAGCCCGCGCCGGCGCGAACTGCTGCACCAGATACATGTCAATTTCGAGATCCTGCTGTTCCGCGGCGGCCTGCGCGAAGATGACGATGTGAGCGAAGACGTGATCGCAGGCGAAGCGCCGGAGGACTACGTGCAGCGCATCGCGCATGCCAAGGCACTGGCCGGTGTCGAGCGGGTCGGCTCGCGGCGGCTCATGCCGCACCCGGTGCTGGCGGCCGACACCACAATCGAGCTGGACGGCCGGGTAGTCGGCAAACCGGAGAACGCCGAGCATGCCGAGCAGATTCTCGCCCAGCTTTCCGGGCGCGCGCATCGGGTGCTGACGGCGATCGCGGTGGCCGACTTGGAGAACGTCGAACACCAGTTGTGCGTGAGCCAGGTGCGATTCCGCCAGCTCGATGCCGGAGAAATCCGCCGCTACGTCGCCACCGGCGAACCGATGGACAAGGCCGGCGCCTACGCCGTGCAGGGACGCGCCGGCATGCTGATCAGCGAAATACACGGCTCCTATTCGGGGATCATGGGATTGCCGCTGTACGAAACGTCCCTGCTGCTGACCAAGTTCGGCTACCGCTTCTAGAACATTCGCACGGATTGGGGAATCCGGCGCCGGATGGGTAGAATCCTCCCATCCCATCACCCCGGTCCCCGTTCGCCGTGGAAGACCAGTTTCTGATCAATTTCACGCCGCAGGAAACCCGTGTCGCGCTGATGCAGCAGGGCGTGGTGCAGGAGCTGCACATCGAGCGGGTCGGCGGCCGCGGGCTGGTCAGCAATGTCTATCTGGGCAAGGTGGTGCGCGTGCTGCCGGGCATGCAGTCGGCGTTCATCGACATCGGGCTGGAACGCACCGCCTTCCTGCATGTTGCCGACATCTGGGTGCAGCGCAACGGCAACGGGGATGCCGGCAAGCCGATCGAACGCATCCTCGCGGAAGGCCAAAGCCTGGTGGTGCAGGTACTCAAAGACCCTATCGGCAGCAAGGGCGCGCGGCTGTCGACGCAAATCAGCCTGGCCGGGCGGCTGCTGGTCTATCTGCCGCAGGAGCGCCACATCGGCATTTCGCAGCGCATCGAAAACGAGGTCGAGCGCGAAGCGCTGCGCGAGAAGCTGCAACGCCTGGCCGGCGGCGACGAGCCGGGCGGATTCATCGTGCGCACGGTTGCCGAATCGGCCTCCGAAGCCGAACTGGCGAGCGACATCGCCTACCTGCGCAAGACCTGGGCCGATATCCGCAGTGCGGCGCATGTCTCGCACCCGCCGGCGCTGCTGCACGAAGACCTGCGCCTGAGCCAGCGCGTGCTGCGCGACCTGGTGACACCGGAAACCTCGGCCATCGTGATCGATTCGCGCGAGAACTTCACCAAGATACAAGCCTTCGCTCATGAGTACATGCCACAGCTCGAGCCCCTGCTCGATCACTACACCGGCGAGCGCCCGCTGTTCGACCTGCATGGCGTCGAGGACGAGATCCAGAAGGCGCTGGCGCGCCGCGTCGAACTCAAGAGCGGCGGCTACCTGATCATCGACCAGACCGAGGCGATGACCACCATCGACGTGAACACCGGCGGCTTCGTCGGCAGCCGCAATTTCGACGACACCATCTTCAAGACCAATCTCGAGGCGGCGCACACCATCGCGCGCCAGCTTCGGCTGCGCAATCTGGGCGGCATCATCATCATCGACTTCATCGACATGGAGAACGAAGAGCATCGCAATTCGGTGCTCGCCGAGTTCAACAAGGCTCTCGCGCGCGACCATACGCGGCTGTCGGTCAACGGTTTCACCCAGCTCGGCCTGGTGGAAATGACGCGCAAGCGCACGCGCGAGTCGCTCGCCCATGTGCTGTGCGAGGAATGCCCGACCTGCGGCGGCCGCGGCGAGGTCAAGACGGCGCGCACCGTCTGCTACGAAGTTCTGCGCGAGTTGCTGCGCGAGGCGCGGCAATTCACGGCGCGCGAGTTCCGCATCATCGCCGCGCCGTGTGTGGTCGACCTGTTTCTCGACGAGGAATCGCAGGGTCTGGCGATGCTCTCCGATTTCATCGGCAAACCGATTTCCCTGCACCCGGAGAGCGGCTACGCACAGGAGCAGTTCGACATCGTGCTGCTGTGATGGCGCTGCGCGAACGCCTGCGCGAGGCCGCGCGCCGTCTCAAGCGCGAGCTGACCGCGCTGGTTTTCGCGGCGCGCGATGCACGCACGCCCTGGTACGCCAAACTGCTGCTGGCGATCGTGCTCGCCTACGCGGCGAGCCCGATCGACCTGATCCCGGATTTCGTGCCGGTGCTCGGTTATCTCGACGACTTGCTGCTGCTGCCGCTGGGCATCTGGCTGGCCTTGCGCCTGATTCCGCCGCAAGTCATGATCGACGCCCGCGCCCGGGCCGACGAGCACGCACTGCGCCGCAAGACCGACTACCGCGCCGCCGCGGTCATCCTGCTGATCTGGCTCGCCGCGCTGTGGCTGGCCGGCGCCTGGCTGATGGCGCTGTGGCGCAAGGATTGAGCCGGCAACTTCACCCATTGCCGGCAACCCGAACCGCATGTCAACCCGAAGGAGACTGCCATGCAGCACATCGACACACCGCCGCTCGACCCGCACTTCGACAGCCTGGCGCCGGCGATTCCGTTTTCCCGTCGCGGCTTCGTCGCAACCCTGCTCGGCAGCGGTTTCGCGCTGGCCGTCCAGCCGGTGATGGCGCAGCAAGTCATCAAGACCGACAGCGACGGCCTGACCGCCGGCGAAGTGAAGATTGCCGTCAAGGATGGCGAGCTCGCCGCCTATCGCGCAATGCCCGCCGGCGCAAAGAAACTGCCGGTGGTACTGGTGATCTCGGAGATTTTCGGCGTCCATGAACACATCGCCGACGTGACGCGCCGGCTCGCCAAGCGCGGCTATCTCGCCATCGCGCCAGAGCTTTTCGCGCGCCAGGGCGACCCGCGCAAGCTCGACAACATCCAGCAGATCATCAGCGAGATCATCTCCAAGGTCGGCGACGCGCAGGTGCAGGCCGACCTCGATGCCACGCTCGCCTGGGCGCTGGCCAACGGCGGCGATCCGGCGCGCATCGCGGTCACCGGTTTTTGCTGGGGCGGCCGCCAGACCTGGCTGTACTGTGCCCGCAACCCCAGGGTCGCCGCCGGCGTGGCCTGGTACGGCCGCATCCGCGATGCGGTCACCGCCAACCAGCCCCGGCACCCGCTCGACTTCGCCGGCCAGCTCAAGGTGCCGGTGCTCGGCCTTTACGGCGGGCAGGACCAGGGCATTCCGGCGGCCGATGTCGACGCCATGAACACGGCGCTGGCCGCGGCCGGCGGCAAGTCGCAGATTCACGTCTACCCGGACGCGCCGCACGCCTTCCACGCCGACTACCGGCCGTCCTACCGCAAGGCCGAGGCCGAGGACGGCTGGCGGCGCATGCTGGCGTGGTTCAAGGCCAACGGCGTCTGAGGCGCCCTCACAGTCCGGCGAAATCGATCACCGGGTCGAGGTACTGCGCCCAGCGCGTGAAGCTGTGGTCGCCGCCGTCGAGCACCGTCTGCCGCGCGCCGGCGTACTTGGCGACCGCGTGGCGGTAGTCGAGCAGTTCGTCGCCGGTTTCGGCCAGCAGCCAGTAGCGCGTGGGGTCGGCAATCTCGGGCACCTCGATGCGGCGCAGTTGATCGACGTGCGCCGCGGTGAATTCGAATGTCTCGCCGCTGTAAAGATTGGTCTGCGGCCCGATGTATTGCGCCAGCGAGAGCGGCGCGATCACCGCCGGGTTGATCAGTACCGCGCGCAGGCCGTGCCGCTCGGCCAGCCAGGTCGCGTAGTAGCCGCCCAGCGAGCTGCCGACCAGCGTCGGCGCAGCGAAGCGCGCGATGGCTGCCTCCACCAGCGACAGCACGTCGGATGCACCGACAGGAAGCTGCTCGCACCAGAATCGATCAGCCAAACCGCGCGCCGCCATCCGCGCCTTGAGCTGGGTCGCCTTGGCAGACTGAGGCGCAGAGCGGAATCCGTGCAGATAAACGATCGCGGGCATGGGCGCGAATTCCTTTGCATGCAAATTGCTAAGAGAGCGGCATGGACAGTTTACCCCAGCGTTTACCCGAGGTCCCGCCGCCTGCCGCCGAGCATCCGCACGCCGAATTGGCCGCGCTGCGCAGCATGCCGTCGCCACCCCCCGCGCCCGCGCTTGCTGGCCGCGAACCGCTCGCCGACGACGAAATGCTGCTGTTGCGCGAAGCGGCCCGGCTGCTCGGCAAGAGCCGCGATCCGCAGCGGATCGTGCTCGAGATGGCGGACCTGCTGGCGACCCCTGCGCCGATCGAGCCCGGCCCGGCGTTGCCGCCGCAAAGCACGCCGTGCCCCGGCGCGCCGTCGCCTGCGCTGCGCGTGTACCAGCGCGTCGAGGCGAGCGACCGGCCGCGCCTGCAGCTGGCGCTGTCGCGCGCCGGTGGCATCAAGTCGCGCGCCGCGCAACTGCTCGGCCTGACATTGCGCCAGTTCAACTACCGCTGCAAGGTGCTCGGCCTGCCCCACTGACCGGCCTGTAAGCCGCATGGGCAGGCGCTCTGCCGCCTGCCTGCCCTGCGCGCCGCATCCCTGCTGTCTCGCAGCCTTGCCACCCTGTAGATCGCCTATCCATGCGGCTTGCAGGCCGGTGTCTTGGCGCGCTGTGCCTGGCTACTCCACGGCTGCACTCGCCTTGCCGCTCTGTTTGGCCTGGTACATGCGGCGGTCGGCCACGGCGACCAGGTTTTCGGGGCCGGGGCCGTCGTCGGGGCAGATCGCATGGCCGACGCTTGCGCCGATCGCCACGCTGCGGCCGTCGTCGAGCGCCACCGGCTCGGCCAGCGCGGCGCGGATCTTGTCCGCCACCTGGATCAGGGCGGCTTCGCCGTCGATGCCGCCGAGGATGACGGTAAATTCGTCGCCGCCGATGCGGGCGCAGAAGTCGCCGGCCCGCATGATGCCGAGCAGGCGCTCGGCCACCGCCTTGAGCACCCGATCGCCGACCGCGTGGCCGTAGCGGTCATTGACCGGCTTGAATCCGTCCAGGTCGATCAGCACCAGGCCGAAGCAGCCGCCTTCGCGCAGGGCGTTGCTCAATGCGCGCGCCAGCATGTCCTCGAAGTAGCGGCGGTTGGCCAGGCCGGTCAGCACGTCGTGCAGCGCCATGTGGCGTATCGACTCCTTGGTGCGGTCGTGCTCGGCGATCTCGTCGCGCAGGCGCCAATTGAGTTCGATCGCGCCGATGGTGGTGGCCGACACACGCCGCGCCTTGACCAGCACCACCGCCTGCCAGACCACGGCCACCACCAGCAGCAGCAGGTAATACTGGTCGCGGGTGGCGGCGTAGGTCAGCGCGAAATGCAAGGTCAGCGGCAGCAGGCTCACGCCGTCGAGCACCAGGTAATACAAGGGCATCGCCGTGTAGCCGAGCGTGGCGACCATCACCATCGCCGAGACGATGATGAACAGGAAGGTGTCGTGCACCTGCACCCCTGACTCGGGCAGCAGGAAGCCGGCGATGCCGTAGAACGATGCCATCACGGCGCCGAAGCCGATGCGGATGTTTCGCAGGCGCCGGCAATTGGCGGCGTCGATGCCGACCCGCTTGACATGGCGCTCGAACAGCGGCACGCCGGCGCACACCGCCACCAGCGGCAGGAACCAGGCGGCGAGGGTCGCATCGCTCACGCCACCCATGCGCAGCACGATGACGATCAGCACCGCGCCGATCATCACGTTGACCATGTTGCCGGCGGCGTGGCCGAAAAAGATGCGGATGCGCTCGAGTTCGACGCGATCGTCTACCGGGCTGGCGGATACGGGCGGGTTCATCGTGTTCGACTTCTACGGCACCCACCAATAGCGCGTCAAGTGGAAGAAGATCGGCGCGGCGAAGCATACCGAATCGAGCCGGTCGAGCATGCCGCCGTGGCCTTCGATCATCTGGCCCCAGTCCTTGACGCCACGGTCGCGCTTGATGGCGGACATGACCAGGCCGCCGAGAAATCCCATCAGGTTGATCGCCAGCGCCATCAGCGCCGCCTGCCAGGGCGCGAACGGCGTCACCCACCACAGCGCCGCGCCCAGCGCGGTGGCCGAGGCGACGCCGCCGACAAAGCCCTCGACGGTTTTCGATGGCGACAACTGCGGTGCGATCTTGTGCTTGCCGAGCAGCTTGCCCCAGACGTACTGCAGCACGTCGGAGGACTGCACGACGATGACCAGAAAGGCGATCAGCAGCGGGTTACGCCCCTCGTAGCCGGGGATCGGCAGCGTGAGCAGCGCCGGCACATGCGAGATGCAATAGACGCAGATCATCAGCCCCCACTGCACCTTGGCGGCGCGTTCGAGGAAGTTCGCCGTTTCGCCGCCGGCGGTGGCGAGGATGGCCAGCACCAGGAAGCCGTACACCGGAATGAAGATCGAGTAGAGGCCGTACCACTCGAACCAGATCAGCAGGTATTGCAGCGGCAGCGCGAGGTAAAAGCTCGCCGCCAGCGCGTGGTAGTCGCCGGCGCGGGTGGGGGCGAGCGTGATGAACTCGCGCAGCGCGAAGAACGAGATCAGGAAGAACAGCACGATCACCCCGGCCGCGCCGAAGACGAACGACAGGCCGATCAGCGCCACCATCGCCCACCAGGCCTTGATGCGCGAATTGAGGTTGTCGATCACCGAATGGGGGGTGGCCAGGCCGACTTTCAGCTTGAGCCCAAAGCCGACCAGCGAGGCCACCAGCAGCGCGCCGCCGATGCCCTCGAACAACAGCATGGTGTGCGCCTGCGCCGCCGGCGACATGGTCGATGTCATCATGATGCCTGCTCCTGCGAGGCCAGGCCGAGCAGCGCCGCGCGGGCGCGCGCCAGGAATGCCTCGCGCGATTCAGCGTCCTGCAACCTGATCGGCGCGCCGAAACTCACCGTGCATAGAATCGGCAGCGGCAGCAGTTTGCCCTTGGGCATCACGCGCTTCAGGTTGTCCAGCCACACCGGCACGAACTCGACCGCCGGGCGCGCCTGGGCCAGGCGAAAGATGCCGCTCTTGAAGGGCAGCAGGCCGTCCTGCAGATTGCGCGTGCCCTCGGGAAATACGATCAGCGAGGCGCCTTCATCGAACGCGCCGACCATCGTCGCGATCGGGTCGGCAGCACCTTCCCGGCGTTCGCGCTCGACCAGCACGCCGCGGAACACGCGGTGGATGAGGTAGCCGCGCAGCCCACCGTGCCCCCAGTAGTCGGCGCCCGCCACCGGCCGCGTCTGCCGCCGCAATGCCGAGGGCAGCGACGACCAGATCAGCACGAAATCGGCATGGCTGCTGTGGTTGCCGAAATACACGCGCTGTACCGGCTGCGGCGCGCAGCCGCGCCACAGCGCCCGCGCGCCGGTGAGCGCACGGGCCACCGCGCAGATTGCACTTGCCAGCAGAAGTTCGACCATGCCGATTACGTCGCGAGGAAGGGAAAGGGTTCAGCCGGCGGCGAGGCGCGATTCTGCCAGGCCGGCGCGCACCCGGTTGATCAGGGTGAGCGCCAGCAGCAGGCAAAGCGCCGGCATGATCCAGCCCTGCCAGGGCGCCGGCGCCATGCCCAGCGCGATGGCCAGACCGAGCACGCCGAACACCAGCGCCCGGTCGCTCTTGCCCAGCGGCCCGTCGTAACGGCGCGTGGCGCCGACCATCAGGCCGAGCACGCCGGCGTATTCGCTTGCCATCGCCAGGCCAATCGCGGCGCACACCCAAAGCGGCGCAAAGTGCGGCAGAAAGGCGAACGGCAGATAGAGCGCCGCGTCGGAGAACACGTCGGTCAGTTCGTTCAGGTAGGCGCCGAGCGAAGACATCTGCCCGAACTCGCGCGCCAGCATGCCGTCGATCGCGTTGAGCCCCATGCGCAGCAGCATCCACAACGGAATCAGCGCGAACAGCAGCCGGCGCTCCGGCGCCAGGCAGAGCGCCGCGCCGAGCGCCAGCGACACCGCGCAGGCCAGCAGCGTGACCTGATTTGCAGTGACCCCGGCGGCATGCAGCCGCACCACCAGCGGACGCAGCAGCGCCTGGAAGCGCGGTTTCAGATCGTAGATCGATGGCATGTGCGGTGCGCTCCTTGTCGTGGCGTGCGCAGGCGTGCAAGGGGCGCCACTTTACAGCGAAGCGGGCGTTTTGGGGCGAGTACGGCCAGCCGCCGGCCGGCGAAACGCATACAATCCATCCGACATCGAAGCGGAAACCTGCCCGGTTCGCCGCCCGCCAACCCGGGATCTCGATGAGCGCCCAATCGCCGCCCATGCAACGCGATCACATCTTCATCAGCTACCGCCGCGACGACGCGCGCGGGGCGAGCGGGCGCATCTACGACTGGCTGCGCATTGGCTTCGGCCGCGAGCGGGTGTTCCGCGACCAGAAAACGGAGTCCTGCGGTGGCTAGATTGGGTATGTTCGTCCTGCTGCTCTGCGGTCTGAGTCTGGCCAGGATCTCCTCGGTGGTCGCGCAGCCAACCGGCGCAACAATCGCGCAAGTCGATGCGCGTGCCGAAGTCGCAGCCGCGTTGTTCGCCGCTTCTGCCACCCAGGCCGCCGCCGAGCGCAACGCCGACCAGCAACTGCGCACGCAACGCAAGCAGATCGAAGAAATGCGCGCGCGGCTGCGTACCGGCGAGACGAAACGGCAGACCGCACTGGCCGAGGCACAGGAGGCCTACGTCGCAGCGCTGGCCGCGCGCGACCGTGCCTATGCGGCAGAGATCGCCGTATTCCGCAAATCCGTGCAAGACATTGCCGCGACACCGCAAGGCGCCGCCGCCCTGGCCCGCTTCAACAGCGGCGACGAAGTCGGTGCGCTGGCCGTGCTCGATGCGCTGCGTGCGGCGAACGATGCGGCGCGCAAACAAGGCGCAGACATCGAAAGTGCGGCCGAAGGCAGGCGTATCGCCAAGCTGGCGCGGGAAGCGCGCACGCGGGGCAAGTTGGGCACCGCCGAGGTCATCGCCCGTTTCGAGGAAGTCACACGGTTGGATCCGGGTGTGCATTGGGACTGGGTCGAACTGAGCCGGCTGTACCAAAACGCGGGGCGGCTCGGTGACGCGCTGCGCGCGGCCAATTCCGCAGCCGATACCGCTCGGAACGATCGCGACCGCGCCGTAGCGCAAAATGAGTTGGGCAACGTGCTGCTAGCCCAGGGAGACGGGGCGGGCGCGCTATCCGCCTACCACAAGGGCCTCGCCATCGCCGAGGCGCTGGCCGCGCGCGATCCGGCCAATACCCAATGGCAGCGCGATCTCTCGGTCAGCCACATCAAAATCGGCGAGGTGCTGGTGGCCCAAGGCGACTGGCTGGCCGCGCTGGCGGCCTTCCGCAAGAGCCTCGCCACCCACGAGGCGCTGGCCGCTCGCGATCCGGCCAATACCGAGTGGCAGCGCGATCTCTCCGTCAGCTTCGAGAACATCGGCAACGTGCATCTGGCCCAGGGTGACGGGCCGGGCGCACTGGTCGCCTATCGCAAGGGCCTCGCCATCGCCGAGGCGCTGGCCACGCGCGATCCAGCAAATACCCAATGGCAGCGCGATCTCTCGGTCAGCGTTGATCGGATCGGCAACGCGCTGCTGGCTCAGGGCGACGTGCCGGGCGCGCTGGCCGCTTACCTCAAGAGCCTGGCCATCCGCGAGGCGCTGGCCGCGCGCGATCCGGCCAATACCGAATGGCAGCGCGATCTCTCAGTGAGCCACAACGAGATCGGCGACGTGCTGCTTGCCCAATGCGACCGACCGGGCGCACTGGCAGCCTATCGCAAGAGCCAAGCCATCCACGAGGCGCTGGCCGTGCGCGATCCGGCCAATGCTGGCTGGCTGCGCGATCTCTCGGTCGGCTTTGACCGGATCGGCGAGGTTCTGCTGGCCCAGGGCGACCGACCGGACGCGCTGGCAGCCTTCCGCAAGAGCGTCGCCATCCGCGAGACTTTGGCTGCGCGCGATCCGCTCAATGCCGAATGGCAGCGCGATCTGGTGGTCAGCTTTGTCAAGCTAGGAGAGGCGACCGGCGATGCGTCGTTCTCGGCGCGGGCGCTGGGCATCGCGGAGGACATGCAGCAGCGCGGCACTCTCGCGCCGCGCGACGCCGTATTGATCGACGATCTGAAGCGGCGGGTAGGCCAATGAGCGACGTCTTCATTTCGTACAAGCGCGAAGACGAGTCGCGCGTCGGTCGGCTGGCAATGGCTCTGCAGGACAGTGGGATTGATGTCTGGTGGGATCGCACGCTGGTTGGTGGCGAAAGCTGGCGCGCGCAAATCCAGGCGGCACTGGCAGCGGCCAAATGCGTGATCGTGGTTTGGACCCACGACAGCGTCGGGCCGCAGGGCGATTTCGTGCGCGACGAAGCGGGTCAGGCCAAGCGTCGCGGAATCCTGGTGCCGGTTCTACTCGACAAGGTCAGCCCGCCGCTCGGGTTCGGCGAGATCCAGGCGATCGACCTGACTAATTGGAGCGGCAGCCAAGGCGACCCGTTTTTCCTCGACCTGTGCGAGTCCGTGACCGCCAAGATCGAAGGCCGCGCCAACGCTCCGGCCAAGGGTCCGACCAGGCGGCTGATGCGCCGACTTGCAATCGGCGGCGCAAGCAGCGTCTTGCTGGGTGCGCTGGTCATCGTATTCAACCTCTTCAATGCGCAGGATCAGCTCTGCGGCGCGCCGTGGTTTCAGCCGCGACTCTCGGACGCCTGCGGAAACGCCGGTCTGGGTCGCCGCCCGAGCAAGGCCGAACGCGTTGCTTGGGAAGCACGCGCGCATGGCAGTTGTGACGGACTGCGTGCGCATATCCAGCGTTTTCCCGAGGGCGCATTTCGCCAGGCGGCCGCCGATCTGCTGGAGGCGCGCAAGGTCAAGGAAAGCGTGATCTGGGTGCCCGCCTCGCGTCGCCTCTCGCTGTTTGTCGGCCAGCCAGCAACGGGCTCGACCGATGAGGCAGCGGCAAGGGCAGACGCCATGGGCCGCGCACAGTCAGCGGCGGACCGTCTTTGCAAGGGTTTCGCCGCAACGACGCTATTCCAGTTCAAGGCGGCAGAGCCGCAAGCGCAGAGTTGGCATTGCGAGCAAGGCAAGGACGGTGTTTCCTGCGGCTTCGAAGGCGAAGCGCTCTGTCAACTGGACGAACGACGCGACCAGAAAACGGAGTCCTGCGGTGGCTAGACCGGGTTTGCTCGTCGTGCTGCTCTGCGGCCTGAGCCTGGCCTTGATTCACTCGGTGGCCGCGCAGCCAGCCGGCACAACAATCGCACAAGTCGATGCACGTGCCGAAGTGGCAGCCGCGTTGTTCGCCGCTTCGGCCACCCAAGCTGCCGCCGAGCGCATCGCCGACCAGCAACTGCGCGCACAACGCAAGCAGATCGAAGAAATGCGCTCGCGGCTGCGTGCCGGCGAGGCGAAACTGCAGACCGCGCTGAACGACGCACGTGCCGGCGAGACGAAACGGCAGGCAGAACTGAGCGAGTTGCGCGCCAGCAGCGCGAGGCTGCAGAACGAATTGGCCGAGGCGCAGGAGACCTATGTCGCGGGGCTGGCTGCGCGCGATCGTGCCTATGCGGCAGAGATCGCGGTGTTCCGCAAATCGGTGCAAGACATTGCCGCGACCCCGCAAGGCGCCGCCGCCCTGGCCCGCTTCAACAGCGGCGACGAAGTCGGTGCGCTCGGTGTGCTCGATGCGCTGCGTGCGGCGCGCGATGCGGCGCGCAAGAAAGGCGCAGAGATCGAAAGTGCGGCCGAAGGCAGGCGCATCGCCATGCTGGCGCTGGAAGCGCGCACGCGGGGCAAACTGGGCACTCCGGAGGTCATCGCCCGGTTCGAGGAAGTTGCGCGACTGGATCCGGGCGTGCATTGGGATTGGGTGGAACTCTCCAGGCTGTACCGAAATACGGGACGACTCGGCGACGCTCTGCGCGCGGCCAATTCCTCGGCCGATACCGCCCGGGACGATCGCGACCGCGCCGCAGCGCAAAACGAGTTGGGCGACGTGCTGGTAGCCCAGGGCAAAAGGCTGGCCGCACTGGCCGCCTATCGCAAGAGCCTCGCGACCTTCGAGGCGCTGTCCGCGCGCGATCCGGCCAATACCGGCTGGCAGCGCGATCTCTCGGTCAACCATGACAGGATCGGCGACGTGCTCGTGGCCCAGGGCGACGGGCCGGGCGCGCTGGCCGCCTTCCGCAAGAGCCTCGCCATCCGTGACGCGCTCGCCGGACGCGATCCAGCCAATGTCGGTTGGCAGCGAGATCTCTCGGTGAGCTATGACAGAATCGGCAACGTGCTGGTGGCCCAGGGCGACGTGCCGGGCGCATTGGCCGCCTACCGCAAGAGCGCGCTCATCGCCGAGGCACTCGCCACGCGCGATCCGGCCAACACCGCTTGGCAGCGCGATCTCTCGGTCAGCCAGGAGAAGTTCGGCGAGGTGCTGGTGGCCTTGGGAGACCAGCCAGGCGCACTGGCCGCCTACCGCAAGAGCCTCGCCGTCCGCGAGGCGCTGGCCGCTCGCGATCCGGCCAATACCGATTGGCAGCGCGATCTCTCGGTCAGCCACAACAAGGTCGGCGACGCGTCGGTGGGCCAAGGCCTCGGACCAGCCGCGCTGGCCGCCTACCGCAACAGCCTTGCCATCACTGAGGCGCTGGTTACGCGCGATCCGGCCAATACCAATGCCGAGTGGCAGCGCGATCTCTCGGTCAGCCACGTCAAGATTGGCGACGCGATATTGGCCCTGGGCGACCAGCCGGCCGCACTGGCCGCCTACCGCAAGAGCCTCGCCATCCGCGAGGCACTAGCTGCGCGCGATCCGGCCAATACCGAGTGGCAGCGCGATCTTTCGGTCGTCCATGACCGGATCGGCAATGCGCTGTTGGCCCAGGGCGACGGCGTGGCCGCACTTGCCGCGTACCGCAAGGGTCTCGGAATCGCAGGGGCGCTTGCCGCACGCGACCCGACCAACACCGAGTGGCAGCGCGATGTCTCGGTCAGCCACAACAAGGTCGGCAACGTGCTGCTGGCCCAGGGCGACCGGTCGGCCGCGCTAACCGCCTACCGCATGAGCCTCGCCATCGCTGAGGCGCTGGCTGTGCGCGATCCGGCCAATACCGGGTGGCAGCGCGATCTCTCGGTCAGCAATGACAGAATCGGCGACGTGTTAGTTGGCCAAGGGGACGTGCCGGGCGCACTGGCCGCCTACCGCAAGAGTCTCGCCATCGGCGAGGCGTTGGCTGCGCGCGATCTGGCCAATACCGATTGGCAGCGCGATCTCTCCGTCAGCCACAACAAGTTCGGCGACGTGCTGCTGGCACAGGGCGACCGTTCGGGCGCGCTAACCGCCTACCGAATGAGCCTCGCTATCGCTGAGGCGCTGGCTGCGCGCGATCCGGCGAATACGGGCTGGCAGCGCGATCTCTCGGTCAGCCACAACAAGATCGGCGACGTGCTGCTGGCACAGGGCGACGGGCCGGGCGCGCTGGCTGCCTTCCGCAAGAGCCTGACCATCCGCGAGGCGCTGGCAACGCGCGATCCGGCCAGTGCGCAATGGCAAGCCGATCTCGCTGTATCGTGCGCCAAACTCGGCAGCCTGGAGCACGTGCTCAGTGTCGAGGCGCGGCGCGACCACTTGCTGCGCGGCCGGGACATCCTGATTGCGCTGAAGGCCGCCGGGCGATTGATGCCGAATCAGGACTGGATAGCGTGGTTCGAGCAGCAATTGGCGCAATTGCCGCCAACCGCGCCGTAGGGAACGCCGTCGCACCACGTCCGCCGGGAAGACCCAGCGCAAAGCATCGGCCTGCAGGCCCCATGGATAGGCGATCTACAGCATGCCTATCCCGCGGGCCGCACCAGTACTGGCTTGCAGCCTTGCCATGCCGCAGATCGCCTATCCATGCGGCTCCTGGCGATGCCTGTCGCGGTGGCCGTTCAGCGGCCGGTGAATTCCGGCTTGCGGCGGGCGGCGAAGGCGGCGATGCCTTCGCGGTAATCCTCGTGGGTCAGCCAGTCGTAGCTGGCAAGCACCTCGGCTTCGGAGAGCGGCGCGGGCTGCTGCAGGCGGCGGATGAGCCGTTTGTGGGCGCGGGCGACCAGCGGGGCGCCGGCGGCGATCTGTTGCGCGCTGCCGTTGATCGCGGCCTCGAACAGTTCGACCGCCACCGCGCGGCTCACCAGCCCGCGGCGCAGCGCTTCGTCGGCGGGGATGATGCGCCCTTCGAGCAGCAGTTCGAGCGCGGTGGCCGGGCCGGTGACTGCCATCACCGCCGCCAGTTCGTCCGGCGCCATGGAAAAGCCGAGCCGGTTGATCGGCGCGCCGAAGCGCGCATCGGCGGCGGCGATGCGGATGTCGCAGGCGCAGGCGATCTCGAGCCCGCCGCCGATGCAGGGGCCGCGGATGGCGGCGATGGTCGGGTGCAGGCAATCGCGCACGGCGGCCAGCGCGGGTGCCACCCATTCTTCATGGAGGCGGCGGGCGCGCTCGAGGGTGTCGCGCAGGGCGGCGAACTCGCCGATGTCGCCGCCGGCGGCAAAGGCGGGGCCGGCGCCGCGCACGATCACGCAGCGCAGGCTGTCGTCGCCCGAGAGGGCGTCGAAGACCGCCTTGAGGTCGCGCCACATCTGCGCGGTGACGGCGTTGAGCTTGTCTTCATTGACCAGGGTGACGGTGGCGATGGCGCCGTCGCGCTTGCTGTCGATGCGCGCGCTCATGCGCGCCGGCGGCAGACCGCCTCGATGTTGTGGCCGTCCGGGTCGAGCACGAAGGCGGCGTAGTAGTCGGGGTGGTAGTGCGGGCGCAGGCCGGGGCCACCGTTGTCGCGGCCTCCGACTGCCAGCGCGGCGCGGTGGAAGGCTTCCACCGCGGCGCGTTGCTCGACGCGGAAGGCGACGTGCACCCGGTTCGAGCCGGGGTCGCCGTTGGAAAGCCAGAATTCCGGGCTGCGCGACTCGCCGGCCGGCGCAAGTTCGCCGTAGCCGGCGACATCGCTGCCGCCGGTGAGCGAGGCGGGGAATTCCTTCAGCAGCGCGAGGCCGATGGCGCCGAGCGCGGCCGAGTAGAACGCTTTGCTGCGAGCCAGGTCGGTGACGACGAGGCCGGTGTGATCGATCATGGGCAACTCCTGCAACGCGATTCGGTGCAAGTGTAGCCCGAGGCGCCGCCGCGTTCGCTAACGCGCGGCCAGCGCGG